>LNAP01001687.1_pt1 | contig 57839 bp, 66 predicted proteins | sample 602601 | NCBI WGS metagenome assembly LNAP01 (sample SAMN02440304, study PRJNA202911) | soil metagenome | biome: Subtropical and temperate rainforests or woodlands; isolation source: soil samples (1 kg each in a 20% v/v slurry with milli Q water) were... ...
GAATTCCGTGGTAAATACATTTCTAGTTTGCTTCATTTGACACCTCATTAAGTGATGATTATCTCTTAATTGGTGTCCTATTTCATTAGACCATTACAGGTAGTCATGTATGGGGCGCGTATTAACTCTGGTAAATCGGCTTCATTTATTCTGGCATAGTTCTCTTTGCGTCTTGGTGGAATAATGTCACTTGGATTAATGTCAGTAGCTGGGTTACGTGTAGCTTTGCCATGTGCGATTGCAAACCTGAATATTTGACCTATTGTTTGATGACAGCGCTTGGCAATATCGAGTGCACCACGGCCAGCAATAGCTTTTATGACGGCCACGATTTCTGGTGCTTGTATCTGGCTGATTGCTCTATTTCCGATGGTTGGGAATACATCGGCCTCCAGTCGGCGCATTACATAATCTGCATGGCGTCCATGCTTATCTTGCTGCCAATGGGCATACCATTCTTCTGACACCTGTTTGAATGAGTTGGCTTGGGCTTCATCTCTGGCTGTTTTAACATCTTTTCTGTGCCTGCTGGGGTCAATACCGTTAGCAACTAATTTACGAGCTTCATCACGCCGCTCACGTGCTTGCAAGAGAGAAATGTCAGGATACTTCCCGAGAGAAATTAGTTTTGGTTTGTTTTCAAATTGATATCGAAAACGCCAAAGCTTGGATCCAGTAGTTTCAACTTGTATAGAAAGCCCTAGGCTATCTGTTACGTTGTATATCTTCTCTTTAGGCTTCAAAGCCTTTAGTTGCGTGTCATTCAGCATTATTTGTATAGATTTTTTTAGTCGTGAAAAAAAGTATACAATTTCTATACATAAAATGTAAGGTTCTATACGAATCAAACAGAACAGATTCGTACGTGAATAAACTCTAACTATCTGAAATTAAAAGGATAGATATAACTAATTGGATCTAAAACGGACGAAAAAAATCCCCATAAATGGGGATGGTGGCGGAGAGCGAGGGATTCGAACCCTCGATACAGATTTAAGCCCGTATGCTTCCTTAGCAGGGAAGTGCCTTCGACCACTCGGCCAGCTCTCCGTTTTAACGCTTTTTCGCTTAATGCGAGGGCGTGATACTACGCGAAACCCTTTTAAAAATCAACGATAACTTACTGCATTTGCTGAAATTATTCAGCATCCAGTTCAAAAGCTTTATGTAGAACACGCACTGCGAGTTCCAGATACTTTTCATCAACCACTACAGCGATTTTGATTTCTGAAGTTGAGATCATTTGAATGTTTATGCCTTCTTCAGCCAGTATGCGGAACATTTTGCTGGCGATGCCAACGTGTGAGCGCATGCCAACGCCTACGATAGAGACTTTGGCGATTTTGTCGTCACCGCTGATTTCACGTGCGCCAATGTGTGCTTGTACCTTGTCGCGCAAGATATTCAGGGCTTTGTTCATTTCATTTTTGTGCACGGTGAAAGTGAAGTCAGTGGTGCCATCCGCGCCTGTGTTTTGGATAATCATATCCACGTCGACATTAGCTTCGGCGATTGGGCCTAAAATCTGGTAAGCAATGCCTGGTTTGTCCGGTACGCCTAGTACTGTAATTTTGGCTTCGTCGCGATTAAATGCAATGCCTGAGATGACGGGTTGTTCCATATCTTTTTCTTCCTCAAATGTAATCAGTGTGCCTTCGCCTTCTTCATCAAAGCTGGAAAGCACGCGTAATTTAACTTTGTATTTACCGGCAAATTCTACTGAGCGAATTTGCAGTACTTTACTGCCTTGTGAGGCTAGCTCAAGCATTTCTTCAAATGTAATCTTATCCAGGCGGCGCGCTTCTGGCACCACACGCGGGTCTGTGGTGTAAACGCCGTCAACATCGGTATAGATCTGGCATTCATCTGCTTTTAACGCGGCTGCAAGCGCCACGCCGGTGGTGTCTGAGCCGCCACGACCCAGAGTCGTGATGTTGCCGTTGGCATCCACACCTTGAAAACCTGCTACAACGACTACATAGCCGTTATCGAGGTCTCTTTTGATGTTGCTTTCGTCAATGCTCAGGATGCGCGCTTTGGTATATGCGTCGTCTGTCAGAATTTTGACTTGTGAGCCGTTGTAGCTTTTGGCTTTAATGCCAAGCTCCATGAGTGCTAAAGCTGTCATGCCGATGGTAACTTGCTCACCGGTAGATAGCATCACGTCTAATTCGCGCGGATCTGGTTCCGGCATAATTTCTTTAGCTAGTGCAATCAGGCGGTTGGTTTCGCCGGACATGGCAGAAACAACCACAACAATTTTGTGCCCCATTGCCTTGTAGCGCGCAACACGGCGTGCCAGGTTACGAATGCGGTCCGGGTTTGCGACTGAGGTGCCGCCATATTTTTGTACGATTAGTGCCATTAAAACTTCCTTTAAAAACTGTTTTATCGCCTATAAAAACTTATTGGCAGAATTTAAATTCTTTCTTTGATCCAATTTTCCACACTTGCCAACGCTTTAGGCAGGTTGCTTGCATCGGTACCGCCTGCCATTGCCATATCCGGTTTACCGCCGCCTTTGCCGCCGACCTGGCCTGCTACAAAGTTCACTAACTCACCGGCTTTTAATTTGCCGATTAAATCTGCTGTTACACCTGCCGCTAAACTGACTTTGCCATCATTTACACTGGCAAGCACAATCGCTGCCGACTTGAGTTTGTCTTTGAGCTTATCCATGGTTTCACGCAGGGCGTTGGCATCAGCACCATCCAGTGATGCTGCCAGTATTTTAACGCCAGAGATTTCAACTGCTTGTGTAGCAAGGTCATCACCTTGGGATGAAGCCAGTTTAGACTTCAAACGTGCGAGTTCTTTTTCCAGTGATTTTGCATATTCAGCTAATTGACTGACTTTGGTCGCAACTTCACCCTGCGGCGCTTTGAGCTCAGTAGCAAGTTGTGAAATCAGACTCTGCTGGCTATTGATAAGTTTCAGTGCGCCTTCGCCGGTCGTTGCTTCAACCCGGCGTACACCTGCAGCTACGCCGCTCTCAGAGGTGATTTTGAACAGGCCAATGTCACCGGTGCGGCTTACGTGCGTGCCGCCGCATAACTCGCGAGAGGTGCCGATATCCAGCACACGTACTTCATCGCCATACTTTTCGCCAAACAGCATCATGGCGCCGGTTTTTTGTGCGGATTCAATATCCATCACACGTGCCTGACAGGCTGCGTTTGCCAGTATTTCTGCATTAACAATCTGCTCAACTTTGGAGATTTCGTCATCTGTCATCGGTGCGTTATGCACAAAGTCGAAACGCGTTTTGTCGGCATCCACCAAAGAACCTTTTTGCTGTACATGTTCACCCAGTACTTCACGTAACGCTTTGTGCATGAGGTGGGTAGCAGAGTGGTTGCGCATGGTGTTGGTACGCGCCTGCACATTCACACGGGCACTAATGTGGTCGCCCACATTCAAGGTGCCGGTTTTCAGCACGCCATGATGGCCGAATACAGTTGACTGTATTTTTTGTGTATCTTCTACTGCAAAAATGCCGTTAGCGCTGCGCACTTCGCCGCAATCGCCAATCTGGCCGCCAGATTCAGCATAGAACGGCGTGTTGTTGAGCACGATGACGCCCTGGTCGCCTTCATTCAATTTTGCGACTGCTACACCGTCTTTATACAGTGCGGTGACCTGACCGGCAGCTTCAAGTTTTTCGTAGCCGTAGAAAGTAGTGGCAATACCATCGTATTCAAGATTAGCAGCCATTTTGAATTTACCGGCAGAGCGCGCCTGCTCTTTCTGGCGTGCCATGGCGGCATCAAAAGCGGCGGTATCTACTTTTACATCGCGCTCGCGGCAGATGTCTGCGGTTAAGTCTAATGGGAAGCCATAAGTATCGTGCAGCTTAAATGCAGTTTCGCCATTGAAAACTTCTTTGGTATTGGCCAGCTCTGTTTCCAGAATTGCCATGCCGTTCTCAATGGTTTCGAAGAAGCGGTCTTCTTCTTGTTTCAAAATATCTGCAATACGTGGCTGGTTGCTCACCAGTTCAGGGTAGGCGCTGCCCATTGCAGCTACTAAGTCCGGCACGATTTTATTAAAGAATGCACTGCGTACGCCAAGCTTGTAGCCGTGACGGATCGCGCGACGGATAATGCGGCGCAGTACATAACCGCGGCCTTCGTTACCCGGGATCACGCCGTCGGCAATTAAGAATGAACATGCACGGATATGGTCAGCCAGCACTTTGAGAGATGGGCTGTTAGTGTCGGTGGCTTTAGTTTCACGTACCGCGGCAGCGATTAATGACTGGAACAGATCAATTTCATAGTTGGCATGTACGTGCTGCAATACAGCTGAAATACGCTCCAGACCCATGCCTGTATCAACAGATGGTTTTGGTAGTGGATGCATTACACCGGCTTCATCGCGGTTATATTGCATGAATACGTTGTTCCAGATTTCGATGTAGCGGTCGCCGTCCTCATCCGGGCTGCCTGGAGGGCCGCCGAAATGGTGTGCGCCATGGTCGTAAAAAATCTCGGTACATGGGCCGCATGGGCCGGTATCGCCCATCATCCAGAAGTTGTCAGATGCGTAGCGTGCACCTTTGTTATCGCCAATGCGGATAATGCGCTCGGCAGGTACGCCGATATCGTTAAGCCAGATGTTGTAAGCCTCGACATCTTCGGCATACACGGTAACGGTTAATTTTTCTTTAGGCAGCTTGAATACTACAGTCAGCAATTCCCATGCAAATTGAATTGCGTCTTTTTTGAAATAATCGCCAAAGCTGAAGTTACCCAGCATTTCAAAAAATGTGTGGTGACGGGCGGTATAACCTACGTTCTCAAGGTCGTTGTGCTTACCGCCGGCACGTACACATTTCTGGCTTGAAGTTGCACGTGTGTAAGGGCGTTTATCAAAGCCCAGAAATACATCCTTGAACTGGTTCATGCCTGCATTGGTGAATAACAGGGTAGGGTCGCCATGTGGCACCAGTGAACTGGATGAAACGATTTCGTGGCCTTTAGATGCAAAAAAATCCAGGAAGGCCTGGCGGATTTCATTACTGCTTGGGTTGTTACTCAATTTAATTGTCATAAAATTTGATTCTAAATAGCCTGTTTAATCGTTTTCTTCAGCCTCAGCTGCATTTAATACTTTTTTAATCATGTCAAAACCAAAGCCACGGCTTTGTAAAAAGCGGGCTTGTTTTGCCCATTCTTCGCGGCTTTTAGGGCTGCTTTTAAATTTCTTACGCCACACTTCAGTAGCGTTTTCCAGCTCATTATCTTTTACCTGTTCAATGGCATCTGCAATCAGCTCGTCAGCTACGCCTTTTTCGCGTAATTCGTGCGCTATTTTTGCGATACCGAATTTTGACTGCCGGGCATGCACAATCTGTTCGGTAAAGCGCGCGTCTGAAAGCCAGCCACGCGCTTTAAAGTCTTCAAGTAAAGCCGGAATGTTGTCGTCTTCATCGGCATAAGCTTTTAGCTTTTGCCCCAGTTCCATGTATGAATATTCACGCTTGCCCAGATACTCTAAGGCGCGCTGCCGCAGGGTTTTTTCCAGCGGAGTTTTCAATCGCAGTTACTCAATCATCCTCGCCGCGTGGCGCTACCATGACTTCATTCAGCTTTTTGGCATTGGCGCGGATTTTATCTTCCAGGTCTTTTGCGATTTCCGGATGCTCACGCAGGAACTCTTTAGCGTTCTCTTTACCTTGGCCGATTTTTTCGCCGTTGTAGCTATACCATGCGCCGGCTTTTTCAATCAGTTTGATATTTGAGCCTAGTTCAATGATTTCGCCCAGACGAGAGATGCCTTCACCGTACATGATATCGAACTCAGCCTGTTTGAACGGAGGCGCAACTTTGTTCTTGATGACTTTAACGCGGGTTTCAGAGCCGGTCACTTCGTCGCCCTTTTTAATCGCGCCGGTACGGCGAATATCCAAGCGTACGGATGCATAGAATTTTAGTGCGTTACCGCCGGTTGTGGTTTCCGGGTTGCCGAACATGACGCCGATTTTCATACGGATCTGGTTGATGAAGATGACCAAGGTGTTGGTGCGTTTGATGTTGCCGGTAAGTTTACGCAAAGCCTGGCTCATCAGGCGTGCTTGCAGGCCCATGTGTGAATCGCCCATTTCGCCTTCGATCTCGGCGCGTGGTGTCAATGCCGCTACTGAGTCGACCACTACGATATCTACAGAGCCGGAGCGTACCAGCATGTCGGCGATTTCAAGTGCTTGCTCGCCGGTGTCTGGCTGTGAAATCAATAACTCCGGCACGTTCACGCCAAGTTTTGCTGCGTATTGTGGATCTAAAGCATGCTCAGCATCAATAAAGGCCGCTGTGCCACCCATTTTCTGCATTTCTGCGATGACTGAAAGTGTAAGGGTAGTTTTGCCTGATGATTCAGGACCGTAGATTTCAACAATACGGCCGCGTGGTAAGCCGCCTATGCCTAACGCGATATCAAGACCGAGCGACCCGGTAGAAACTGCTTGAATATCTTCGCCAATGTCGCTATCACCCATACGCATGATGGAGCCTTTGCCAAACTGTTTTTCAATTTGCGAAAGAGCTGCGGAGAGTGCTTTAGCTTTGTTGTCATCCATGGGTTTTAATTAACTGTTAATTATTCCATAATTTAAGGTTTAACGTAAGCGTCGCGAGGCTTTATCCTGATGTATTTATGAGTACTTTTTTAAAAAATACAGTAAGATTTGATATTCAAGTCAACTTAATCGTCATATGTGCGTTTCTGTAACTACACAACAGTAAATTTGTAATGGAGATTAATAATGAAAATGCTGCGCTTTTTAATGATTGCTCTTGCTTTGGGTGCTTCAGTGTCAACTGCACAAGCGCGTGACTCATTTAATATTGGTATCAGTTTCGGTGGCTATGGCGGCCATGGATATTACGGTGCTCCGGCTGTGTCTTACCATGCAGTACCGCAGGTGATTTATTACGACGCACCAAGAGTTTATTACCCTGCACCGCATGCCTATTACCGCGGCCCTGTAGTTGGATATCGTGATGTGCATTATGGCGCACCTCGCCATCAGTTTTCTGGACACAGAAATCATGGCGGTTACGGTCACCATGGTCACGGACATGGCCATCGCGGTCACCATAGATAGCACTATTTAGGCTTCTTCCGTATTTAATCTTTCAATCAGACCCGCCATCATAAAGATGGCGGCTTGTTGACGTACACTGTCACGATTGCCCTCGAACCAGTGGGTACATGTCCTTACCGGCAAGTTTTCGCCTGTCCATGCAAAGCATACTGTGCCTACCGGTTTGTCAGGTGAGCCGCCGTCAGGTCCGGCAATGCCGGTAATGCTGCCGGCAATTTGTGCGTCACTGTTTTTTAATGCACCGATTGCCATTTCGGCGGCAGTTTGTTCACTGACAGCGCCAAACTTCTCTAAGGTTTTGCCCGATACATCAAGCATGTCAATTTTGGCAGCGTTGCTATAGGTGACAAAACCACGTTCAAACCATGCTGAGCTACCAGGGATGCTGGTAATGGCTTCTGCAACCATGCCGCCAGTACATGATTCAGCCATGGCCAGCATTAATCCACGCGCTTTAAGTGCCTGCCCCAGCTGAGTGGCTGCCTCGGGGAGGGTTAGATTTGCGTGCTTAGCCATAGCAGAGTTTTCATACTGATGATCGTATATATCGCTGCAAGTAAATCATCTAGCATTACGCCAAAGCCGCCTTTAACTTTTGCATCGCATTGGCGTATCGGAGCGGGCTTCCAGATGTCGAACAGGCGAAATAGCAGGAATGCCGCTAACCACCACTGCCATTGATAAGGCGTGACAGTAAGCACTAACATTATGGCAACGATTTCATCCCATACAATGCTGCCGTGATCTGATGCGCCTAACGCTTTTCCGGTTTTGTCGCAGAAGTAAATGCCCACTAAAAACAATGCAAAAATGATGGCAAGTTGACTGTAAAAACCTAGCCCTGCTATCAGCAGAAATAATGGCATGCCAATTAAAGTACCGAAGGTGCCGGGGGCTTTTTTTGCCAGACCGGAACCAAAACCTAGTGCGCAGAAATGGGCAGGGTGCGATAACAGTAATTTGAAGCTGGGTTGCGTTTGCTTAGCCAAAATGATCAAAGCCTTTTTTTGATATAGCCAGCAGTTGCTGCTTGTAAGTGACTGCTATGCCTAATTTTTCTGTGGTTTTTCCAATCAGGCTTAATTGCAAGTTTAATTGTCGTGCTAACTCTTGAATAGCATGACGTTGTGATTGCGGTGCGGTAAAGGCAAGCTCGTAGTCATCACCACCTGCAAGAATGCATTGTTGAATGATCGTATCATCCAGGCGTGAGCGTAAAAAATCATGGCAATTGATATGATCCAGCATCACGGTTGCGCCTAAGTTGGAGGCCTTCAGTATATGAGCCAAATCTGCGAGCAGGCCGTCTGAAACATCAATACAGCTATTGGCTTTATTGCGTAATTTTAATCCTAGCGCTGTTCGCGGCATTGGCGTATGCAGCGCTTGCAGGCAATGCTCAGCAACTTCGCTATCAAGCGTGATTTTATTTTGCAAGTGCGCCAGACCCAGCGCTGCGCTACCTAAGTTACCGGATACCCAGATGTCATCGTCAGGCTTGGCAGCATTGCGACGCAGCGCTTCACCGGTCGGTACCTCACCCATGATCTGCACGCTTATGTTGAGCGGGCCGCGCGTGGTATCGCCGCCAATTAACTCCACCTTGAATTGATCTGCACAGGCAAACAGGCCGCGCGAGAATTCCGCAAGCCACGGTTCGTTGATTTCCGGCAGCGCTATTGCAAGTGTTGCCCACTTTTGCACTGCACCCATTGCGGCCATATCCGAGATGTTCACTGCCAGTGATTTCCAGCCGATATCATACGGTGCGGCATCTTGAAAGAAGTGAGTGCCTGCTACCAGCATGTCGACTGAAATAACAAGCTGATGCCCTGCATTTACACGCAGTAGTGCAGCGTCATCACCTACGCCTAAATCAGCACTCGGCGTGGCGCGTGTAAAATATTTGGCAATTAAATTAAATTCTGGCGACATGGCTATCAATTAGTTTTACTAGCCGATTTCGGCCTGAATGCTTTCACAATGGTCTCGTTTGTTTCTATGAATGGCATAGGTTGATCAGGTGTGGCCAGTAAATCCAGACAATAAGGCACAGCGGCGAAAATGCCATGTACCAAGGTTTTGCCTGACTCATCTTTCAGGCCTTCTAGTGTCTGCGCAATGGCTTTAGGTTGGCCGGGCAGGTTGATGATCAGGCATTGTTTTCGCACCACAGCGACCTGCCGTGACAGGATTGCTGTGGGGACGAAATTCAGGCTGATCTGGCGCATCTGTTCACCGAACCCCGGCATCTCTTTGTCGGCCACGGCAAGCGTAGCTTCCGGCGTCACATCGCGCAGGGCAGGACCGGTGCCGCCAGTGGTAAGAATAAGCTGGCAGTCCTGAAAATCAACCAGGTCTATCAGCGTAGATTCAATTTCACTTTGTTCATCTGCAATCAAACGCGTTTCCAGCGCAAATGGCGTCACAAGTGCATTAGCTAGCCACTCCTTAAGGCTAGGAATGCCTTTGTCTTCATACACACCGCTGCTTGCGCGGTCGCTGATGGAAATTAATCCTATTTTAATGAATTGTTTTGTCATTGCTCGGTCATTAGTACTGAGTTAAGACTAAATCATACCATTACCAACCATAAAGGATTCCTTCATGCGTAATCAAGAGCATTATTCGGTTAAAACGTTGGCTATTTCACAGGCGGCAACAAATAAAAGTCAGCTTAAAAAAATAATCGTCACGGGTTTTTTAAGCTTGAGTATGGTGTTGTTCGTTTTTATTAACACCGCGCAAGCAGCGGAAGAAAATCCTTATGCAAAGAATTATAAAGAGCAAAACACCTACAAACTGAAATCGTTGAATGCCAACCCGGATACCAAGCTGTTTGTGAGTAATCATAAGGATGATGACAATATCTCCATGCTGGAAGATGGCTACGACATGATAGGTTCATCAGGATTCAGCGCTACTGAAGCCTCGCCAGACCTGGCCTTGCAGCATGCCAAATCAATCATGGCTGACACTGTGCTGATTTATAAAAAATATGAATCGGCAAAAACTGCCAGCTCGCAACTGCAACTGGTGAAAGAGGCTGCCAAGAAAGGGGAAGATATTGACCCTAACGATTTAGTCGAAGAGCCAACAGTGCACTATTTTTATGCAAGTTATTGGGCAAAATTACCAATGCCGCTGCTTGGTGTGCATATCATCAAACTTAAAAAGAATAGTGATGAAAGCACTGATGAAGTACAGGCCTTGCCTGGCTTGAAAATTATTGCCGTGATCAAGGAATCACCGGCAGCTAAAGCCGGCATTGCCAGAGGCGATACTGTGTTGAAAATAGGCGATATGGCGTTGGCAGAGGCAGATGATCTTTTTGCAGCGGTAAAAAAGTATGCTGGCCAGACTGTTGATGTTGAACTCGAGCGTAAAGGCGTGCCAACTAAGGTATCTGTCGCAATTAACTCACGCAAATAGGCGGGAGGGTATAAATGCAGTGATGTTTAATTCGATCAACTCTGATGGTCTGGAATTGATCGAATTAAATTTACAGGGCTTTATTTGACTTATTGTTTCTGAATAAAAAATACAAAACCTTCATCATTTTTGCTGTGCTCAATTAAATGAAAAGGATTGTTAGCGATGAGGGTGCGGATATTTTTAATCGTACTTTCTTTACTGGTAATGACCTTGAGGATTTCGCCCATAGCAAGTCCGTCCAGTACTTCTTTAGCGCGAATTGTCGGTATTGGGCTATCTTCGTGGCGTACATCAAGTAGCACGTCATAGTGGTGGCTCATTATTTACTCCTTCTTGATTAAAACATATGCTTGTTGATCAGCATGTGAACTGCAATACTCGCTACGTAACCTAAGGCAACGGCGGGCGACCATCTAAGGTGGCCAAAGAATGTGTAACTGCCGCGAGCTTGCCCCATCAGTGCTACACCTGCAGCAGAGCCGATTGACAGCAGTGAGCCGCCAACGCCTGCCGTCATCGTGACCAGCATCCATTGCCCGGTTGACATGTCCGGCATCATGGAAAGCACGGCAAACATGACAGGAATGTTATCTACTAACGCCGAGATGAGACCTATGGCAATATTTGCGTTAGTTGGACCCCATCCGCCGTAGATGGTTTGCGATATCAGCGTCAAGTAACCTAAAAAACCTAAGCCACCCACGCAAATGATTACACCATAAAAGAAAAACAAGGTGTCCCATTCGGCGCGTGCAACTTTGCTATATATATCATAAGGAACCGGGTTTCTGAAGTCATTAGCTGCAGTTTTCGGCAGTTGTGATTTCTCACCTGAAATCTTTAGCCTGAAAGCATATAGCTGTAATAAGCCCAAGCCAGATAGCATGCCGATTACTGGCGGCAGCTGCAGCAGGCTATGCGCCAGAACAGCCATAGCAATGGTGATGAAGAATAAGCCGATGATGACTAATGCGCCGCGCCTAAGTGGCAGTTGTACGCTATTGCCTTTTGGTTTTTCGCGAGGCACGGCAAAACTCATGATGGCAGCCGGTACCAGCCAGTTGACCAGCGCGGGTAAGAACAGGCTGAAAAAGGTCCAGAATGTCACTGGGCCATTGCTTGCCATGATGTTTTTCTGCCAGACCATCAGTGTTGTGATGTCGCCAAATGGGCTGAATGCACCGCCTGCATTCGCAGCAACTACTAAATTGATACATGAAAGCAGCACAAATTTCTGATTGCTACCACCTACTGCAATCACTACTGCACCCATTAACAAAGCAGTTGTCATGTTGTCAGCGATAGGGGAGATAAAGAAGGCGAGTAGCCCGGTAGTCCAGAATAGGGCGCGATAACTAAGCCCTTTGCGTATCAGCCAGGTGCGTAAAGCTTCAAAAACTTGACGCTCTTCCATCGCAATGATGTAAGTCATTGCCACAATCAAGAATAAAAGCAGCTCGGCGTATTCTTCCAGATTATGTTTAAAAGCAGCTTCCACTTCATGCGGAATGCCCTGCGATTGATAGTACCAGGCGATTAATGCCCAAATAATACCCGCAGCCAAGATGACGGGTTTGGATTTACGCAGATGGATAAATTCTTCAGCCATCACGAACAGGTAGGCCACAACAAAAAATATGAGGGACGTAATGCCTACCCAGTGACCGGTGAGGTCGATACGTGCGCTCTGTTCAGATGCTAGTGCCAAGCCGGGAATAGATAAGCTCGCTATCAGCAAGCTGAAAAAAGCCTTCATGCTATGGTCTTCCTATTCGTCGGTATCAGTCGCTTCGAAATCTTCGCCTGATTGCTCTTTATTCTCCGAGCTGGTAATTTCTCTTAGTAGTCTGAAAATTTCGCGGCTGCTTTTGGGTGGTTTAGCTGCTGCCTGTTCTTTTTGTGCATTCCTTATGAGCGTGCGTAGCTGCTGACTATCTGTAGTCGGATGCAGCGCCATGAACTCTGATAAGGCATTAGCGTCATTGATTAAGCGGTCGCGCCAGCGCTCCAGACCATGAAAATACGCATTTTCTGCAGTGTGCTTGCCTTCCCAGCGTGCCAGTTGTTCTGTAATAGGTGCGGTATCAACTTCACGCATCAGCCTGCCCAAGTATTGGCGGTGGCGTCTGATTGCGCCATTGGCGGTGATTTTCTTCGTATCTAAAACCGCCGTAACTACATCTTCAGGCAGGTTGAGTTTGAGTAGTCTATCCTTAGGAAGCTCGGTTAAGCGTACGCCAAGCTCCTGCTGCGCGTCAGCCTCAGCTTTTAATTTGGTTTTGCTGATAGGTAAATCAGCCTCTGAAATTGGCTCTTTGGCTAATTCAGTATCTTTAGTTGTCTTTTTAGGTTTCATACTGCGGTATTATAACAGTCTTGCCCTTTAGGGCACTTCTATAAATACATTTTTGGGCGCATTACTACGTTGCGCGGTACTCGCAACCTCGCTGTATACCGCATACTATCTCGGTTCCTGCGTTCCGTGCGCCTTTGGCGTATGAATAATGTGCTTTAGCGCATATATTCTACGGACATGCCCTTGACGGGTGATACTGCATCCCAAACTGTGCATTTATAGAAGTACCCTTTCAGTTTTTAGCGTACATTTTTATTAGAAGAAAGCGTTATGTCAGATTCAGGTTTTAGCTATTCATTTAATCAGATTAAACAGATGTCAGAGGACGTACTTAAAGTCGCCAAACGTCTGGGTGCAAGTTCTGCCGAGGCTGAGTTAAGCTTAAGTATTGGCCAGAATGTTTCTGTACGCATGGGCGAGGTTGAAAACATTGAATATAACCGTGATAAGGGAATGTCTGTCACGGTGTATTTCGATAAGCAGAAAGGCCATGCCAGTACTTCAGACCTTAGTCCGCAGGCGTTAGCCGATACGGTTGCTGCCGCATGCAATATTGCTAAATACACAGCGAAAGATGAGTTCTGCGGTTTGGCAGATGCGGAGCTGATGGCAACCGAGATTCCGGATCTGGATCTGAATCATCCCTGGGATATTTCTGTAGACCAAGCAATAGAAATTGCAAAAAGCTGCGAGGCTGCTGCATTGCATATAGATCCGCGCATTACAAATTCAGAAGGTGCCAGCGTTTCAACCGGTACTGGATTTTTCTCCTACAGCAATAGTCACGGTTTTACCGGAGGTTATGCCAGCTCGCGCCATGGTATCAGTTGTTCAGTGATTGCTGAGTCAGATAGCAATATGCAGCGTGATTACTGGTATAGCACAGCGCGGGCAGCACAAGATTTAGAGCTGGCGGCTGATATCGGCAGGATAGCCGGCGAGCGCACAGTGCGTAGGCTGGATGCAAAAAAGATCAAAACCTGTCAGGTGCCGGTGTTGTTTGAAGCGCCGCTTGCCAGCGGTTTGATTTCAACTTTGATCAGTGCAATATCTGGCGGCAATCTCTACCGAAAATCTTCATTTCTGCTGGATAGTCTTGGTAAGCAGGTTGCTTCGCCGCTACTCAATATTTATGAAGACCCGTTTATCAGAAAAGGATTGGCAAGCAGTCCTTTTGATAATGAAGGCGTGGCAACAAGTGCACGCCGGTTGGTAGAAAATGGTGTGCTGCAAGGGTATGTTCTTTCCAGTTACTCTGCACGTAAACTCGGTATGAAAACTACCGGTAATGCGGGCGGCAATCATAATTTGATCATAAAGCCGGGTGAGCATGATTTTGCTGGACTATTGAAACAAATGGGCACCGGCCTGGTAGTGACTGAATTGTTAGGTCACGGCATGAACATGGTAACCGGTGATTATTCCAGAGGTGCAGCCGGGTTCTGGGTTGAGAACGGCGTTATTGTTCATCCAGTGGAAGAAATCACGATTGCCGGCAATATGGCCGATATGTTAAAAATGATTGCTGGTATTGGCAATGATGTTCTGGTGCAGGGCTCCAAGCAGGTTGGTTCTATTCTGATTGAGCGCATGACAGTCGCATCAGATTAGGCGTTTAACACATTGACGGAATGAATCTGCTACAAGTAAAAAGGCCCCGAATTTCGGGGCCTTTTTACTTGATCTAACTGAATACTACTTTTTGTTTTCAGCGTCCACTTCTTCAAAGTCATCACTAGCGAGCGGTTCGTTTTTCGAATTTGCTCCATCCTCAATAGCGTTGGTGCGATGTTGCAGATAGGCATCGCGCATGAATGCATATGGATCAAGTGATGCTTCATCAACCAGATCGGTTGCATCCAGCAGCTCTGTACGTTTGTCAATAAACTGGGCTGCACGTAATTGGTTGTGCAGACGTATTTCGCCTATGTTGTGCGTATAGTGCACAGCATCAGTTGTTGCAGTATCAAATACCAAGCCTGTAGTATCACGTACAGTAGACGGGCCAAGGAAAGGAAGTACAAGATAAGCACCGTTACCTACACCCCAGTAGCCTAATGTCTGACCAAAGTCTTCTTTATTTACCGGTATCTTATCCATGCCTGCCACGTCAATAAAACCGGCAATACCAAAAGTGGTGTTAATGACAAAGCGGCCAGTTTCACTGAAAGCATCTGCGAGTTTGAATTGCAGTAGATTGTTCAATATGCTGGTCACAGTGCGTAGGTTATTAAAAAAGTTGTTGATGCCAGTGCGCACAGGTGTTGGCGCAACAGCCTTGTAGCCTTTGGCTACGGGTTTGAACACGGCCCTGTCGGCAATGTCGTTAAATTTATAAATGCCCCGATTGACACCTTCCAGAGGGTCTTTATTCGCTTGCGACGCGCAACCTGCCAGTAAGAGAGCAAACACGCAGGCTGTCATGAATTTAAGTAATTTTGTATGCATTTTGAATTAATTTCTTATTAATAATTTTTTGGTTTTTATTAGAAATTTATAGTTCTTGAAAATTTGTAGTATCCCAGTATTCGATTATTCATGAGCGAGGCATTTCTGTCCATTAATATAATTTGTTACTAAATGTAAATTAAACTATATGTTGTTTAAATGCAACATGTTTTTTATTGCCTATAGCGTACGCTTTTGATGTTGCGTATGTCAAAGTATATCCTTAACTATGTTGAGATATTTAACGTATTTTTAGCTGGAATGCGGCTCGGAGTTTTTATACATCCCCAATGCCAGTGCACGCTGTATGCTGTGATCTACAATCGGCAGCGGATAATCACGGCCGATTATTGTATCAATGGCAGATTGCCGTTCGGCAGATATTAACCAGGGCGCATGAATTTCTTTATCATTGCATTTATTTAGTTCGGTGACATATTTGCGGATGAAGCGACCATTTGCATCGAAGCGCTCGCTCTGGGTTGTCGGGTTGAAAATCCTGAACCATGGCTGTGCATCACAGCCTGTAGATGCCGCCCACTGCCAGCCGCCGTTATTGGCGCTAAAGTCAAAATCAATTAATTTTTCCGCAAAATAACGCTCACCCCAGCGCCAGTCTATGAGCAAGTCTTTAACCAGAAAGCTGGCAGCAACCATGCGCAAACGGTTGTGCATAAAGCCGGTGTTGTTAAGCTGGCGCATGGCGGCATCCACTAAAGGGTAGCCGGTTTTGCCATCACACCAGGCTTTGAAGTAATCAGTATTGTTTGGGAAGGACAGGGATTCAAACTCGGCCTTGAAGGCCTTGCCAGCAGCAATTTGCGGGTGGTGATGCAAAATCTGAAAATAGAAATCACGCCAGATGAGTTCTGAAGCCCAAGTCTCGGCACCGGCACCGCCCATTTGCATAGCGGTGCGTGCTAGATGCCGAATGGATACTGTGCCAAAGCGCAGGTGTACTGATAAATATGAAACGCCTTTGATTCCCGGGAAGTCACGCGCTTCTTTGTAGCGCTGCATGCGGTCTGTAAAGTCGGCGAATAGCTGGGTACCACCGCTCATGCCGGTAGGCAGGTGCATCTCTGAAAGGTTGGTGCGTTTAAATCCCAACGCTTCAAGGCTCATTATGTTGCCAAAATCATGATTGCCATCAGGTTTGGCAAGGTTTTCAATATAAGCATCGACCGGGTAGGCTCTGAGGAAAAAGTCATTGATGGTTTTGAGCCACATATTTTTATAGGGTGTAAACACGCTATAAGGCTTACCTGTCATGCTCAGCACTTCATCTTTTTCAAAAATCACCTGATCTTTGTAGTGATGAAATGCGATACCGTTATTTTTTAGCTGATCTGCTACCTGCGTGTCACGGGCTATCGCATTCGGCTCATAGTCATGGTTGGTAAATACCGCTTCAGCTTGCAGTGCTTTTGCCAGATTTGGAATCTCTTCCTTTGCATTGCCATGTAGCACGATCAGGTCGCCGCCTTTTGTTTGCAGCGCTGATTTAAGTTCTTTTATGCTTTCCCAGATAAACTCAACCCGGCGGTCATGTTTATCGGTGAGTTTATCCAGAATGGATGTGTCAAAAATAAATGCGCAGTAAACCTGGGTGGAATGTCTGAGGGCATAGTAAAGCGCTGCGTGATCATAATCACGCAGGTCGCGGCGAAACCAGACTAGAGATTTTGTATATTGAGGTATTGTGTTTTGCATAGGCTGTGAGACTCCGCAGGTTAGTCTCACAGTTTAGCAAATAGTTTAGAAAAAATTTCCCGCCAGTTTCCTTATCCAGCACCATTCCTGAATTTAAAGGCTTTAAGTGCAATAATCTTAGCCTCTGGCACCAAATACATATTTTTCTTTAGAGGCCTCGCGCAAAGTTTCTTTCTCTATGTCTGGCAACTTAAGCATGCCTAAAACATTTTGTAAGTCTAAAGATAGTAAAATCAGTTCTTCATCACCAATTTCATCAATCTGCTGGAAAATATCGCTCGCGTAGTGGCTATCGCGGATCATTTTCGCGGAATTGACGGAGCCTATAAATTTTCTGGCAGCAACCGAAAATTTTGATAAAAGAATTAAACACTGGTTATCCATAGAAACGAGCCTCCCCCTTAATTTTCAAAATTACAGTTTTTGAAATTACGTTTGCAAAATAGATTTGCCAAAAAAGTGCAATTTTTTGTTGTAAGTAAGGTTGTGGTGCATACCACCGCCATACTCGGCACTAAATGTGCCCTTTACATAAGGATTAGCATTTACCATGCCAGCTAATTGACGCTGGGTTTATTCCCCAAGTTTATTCTCGGTGGTATGGATGGTTTTGAATGACGCTATGTGCGCGATAAAGCTGCTCTGTCAGCAGCACTCGTACAAAAGCATGGGGCAGGGTAAGTTTGGAAAGACCCCATAGCCAGTCAGCCTGTTGTTTGAGGCTGGCATGCAGGCCGTCAGCGCCGCCAATGACGATGCTGACATCGCGTCCCAGTGTTTGCCAGATTTTCATTTTATCGGCGAGCTGTAACGTCGTGACTTCCTGCCCGCGCTCATCACAGGCAATCAGGTAGTCACGGCCTGTCGCTTCCAGGATTCTTTTTGCTTCAATCAGCTGGATGTTTTCAGTACTGTTGCCGGCGGCGCGTTTCTCAGGTTTGATATCAATGATTTCAACTGATAACTCGCGTGGCATGCGTTTGGTGAAATCAGCGCAGGCGGTTTCTACCCAGCCCGGCATTTTGTGACCAACGCTAATGATTCGTAACTTCAACTTGAGTGAGCTGCATATTAGTAACGGATACTGCTTGAATTTAATCAGTATCCGTCATGATGGGAGGTTACTCTTCTGCTTTAATGTGGCTGCGGCGGCTTTCTGCCTCGCCCCACAGTTGTTCCAGATTGTAATAAGCACGGGTTGCAGGCACCATGATATGAACAACGATGTCATCCAGATCGACTAATACCCATTCACCTTCTTTTTCGCCTTCAGTGCCGCGGATGGCAAAGCCTTTTTCCTTAAGCTTTTCACGTACATTATCGGCAACAGCCTTGGCCTGACGGCTTGAGTTGGCTGAAGCTACAATCATGTAATTGGTCATGCTGGTAAGTTTACGCACGTCCATCACGCTGATATCGAAGCCTTTGATGTCTTCAATCGCGTCGATAACGGCGAGTTTCATAGCCTCTAGATGTTCGTTGTTAGAGGCTATGTTCTGTGTTTTTTGTGTCATTTATGCGGCCTGTGCTGGAATTGCGTTGCGTTGTGATTGTATGCGGTTGTGGCTGTCTACATACACGAGTTGTGGGCTGTAGGTTTTAAGTTCTGCTTCGTCATAATTGGCGAAGCTGGCAATAATAATAATGTCTTGCGGATGCGCTCTGTGTGCGGCCGCGCCGTTCACGGAGATAATGCCGGAATGGCGCTCAGCGCGAATCGCATACGTAGTAAAACGTTGGCCATTGGTTACATTGTAAATACTGATTTGCTCGTATTCACAGATATTTGCTGCTTCTAACAGCTCTTCGTCGATTGCACAGCTACCCTCGTAGTGAAGCTCGGAGTGAGTCACATGTACGCGGTGCAATTTAGATTTAAGCATGATTCTTTGCATGTGCTTAACCATTTATGAAAAGGGAACGTATTATAGTCTTTTCAAACACTTAGACGTGTTGGCTACACAATAGTGTGCTAAAGCGCATTCTGTGCTTCGTCTGAGTGTTATTGCCTGTTTATTAAGTGGAATTTGTGCAGAAAATCGATTGAATGCCGGTTGTTAATTCAGGTTTGGGTGAATTCGATGTTGTCTATCAGTCGCGTATTACCGATTTTAGCTGCGGCCAGTACAACCAGAGCAGTATCTTCTTTTGATGCCGGTAATAAGGTACGTGCAGAGCGCACAGAAATATAATCGGTTAGCCAGCCATTGCTGTTTAAATTCTGTGCAGCAATTTGTTCTAATCCGATAAAGTCAGTGTTGCCTTGCTGAATGCTGCTGACTATTTGTTTCAGTGCAGCATTGAGTGTGGCAGCGTTGGTTTTCTGCTCCTGACTCAGGTAGCCGTTGCGCGAGCTCATTGCCAGGCCGCTGGCTTCACGAACTGTGTCACCGGCAATGATCTCGATTGGTAGGTTAAATTGCCTGACCAGTTCTCGAATAATAAATAATTGCTGAAAATCTTTTTTGCCAAATACAGCTACTTGCGGCATGACGATATTGAATAGTTTCATGACTACAGTGGCTACACCGTCAAAATGTCCGGGTCTGCTCGCACCGCACAGCTCTTTTGCAATGGGCGGGGCGCTGATGATCATGGTCTGCCCAAGGTCATTGGTCGCGGCATTAAAGCCCGGGTACATCTCTTGCACGTTAGGCGCAAACACAATATCGACCCCGGCAGCTTTCAGTTTTTCACAATCAGCATCCAGCGTACGTGGGTAACTCGCCAAATCTTCATTCGCACCGAATTGCAGAGGGTTTACAAATATACTCACTACAACGCACTGCGCCTGCTGCTTTGCAAGCGTTGCCAGATGAATATGCCCGGCGTGCAGGTTACCCATGGTAGGCACCAGCGCAACAGCAGTTCTGGATTTTAGAGTGTTTCTTAATTCAGCTACGGTATGGATAATTTGCATAATATGAGTTCGATGTGAACTGAATTTCTAATAGCTGTGTTCGGCTGCCGGGAATGTTTTATTTTTTACAGCTTGTACGTAATTGGCAATGGCCTGTTGGATGCTGCCACTCTCAGTCAGAAAGTTTTTGGCAAAACGCGGTGCTTTATAGTCAGCTGGGCTTTTGCTGGCAACGCCGCTGTAAATGCCTAACAAGTCCTGAATCACCAATACCTGTCCACTGCAGTCAACACCGGCACCAATGCCGATAGTCGGTACTTTAAATTGTTCGGTAATTTGTCTGGCGAGGATAGCGGGCACCATTTCCAGCAGAATCAAGCAAGCCCCGGCTGCATGCATATTGATGGCATCCTGCGTGATTTTTTGCGCACTTTCGTCGGTTTTGCCCTGAATTTTATAACCGCCCAGCTGTATTACTGACTGCGGAGTAAAGCCCAGATGTGCGCATACCGGAATGCCGCGCTCAACCATATGGCGCAAGGTATCTACCGCTTCCCCACCTTCAAGTTTAACGATATGCGCACCGGCATCAATCAGCGCTTGTGCATTGTTACAGGCCTCTTCAATGTCATGCTCATAGCTGCCATATGGCATGTCAGTCATGATTAAGGTGTCTGGCGCGCCGGCAGCGACGCATCTGGTGTGATAGATCATGTCCTGCATGGAGACTTGCAAGGTGTTTTCTGATCCTTGGAGTACCATGCCCAGTGAGTCGCCCACCAGCAGTACGTCAACACCTGCTGCGGCAGACACTTTTGCAAACGTAGCATCGTAGCAAGTGAGCATGGCGATTTTTTCGCCGGCTGCTAGTAATTGATCAAGTGTCTGTTTAGGCATCATTCTTCAAAGTTCGGATTAAAAAACTCGCGCTGACCTTTAATCTGCTCAATGCGGCTCAACAGTAAATCAAATGCGCTTTTGTTTTTTAGAATATTGAGTTTTTCATTATTCACGATCAGCACCGGGGACGCATCATAGCTATGAAAAAACTCGCTGTAAGCATTTGCCAGACGCTCAATGTATTCACGCGGAATCTCCTGCTCGTAACTGATGCTGCGTTCTTCAATGCGTTCCATCAGCGCATCAATCGGGGTCTGCAGGTAAATGACCAGATCAGGTTTTGGCGCTTTAATCTGTAAATGCTGGTAAATCTGATGGTACAAGGCATATTCTTCATCATCCAGATTCAGCCGTGCAAAAATGGGGTCTTTTTCTAAAAAGAAGTCTGCAACGATCGGTTTGGCAAACATGTCGCGCTGACTCAGGTCTTTAATCTGGTTGGCACGCTGAAATAAGAAGAACAGCTGGGTAGGTAAGCCATAGCGTTGAGCATCCTGATAAAAACGCGGCAGGAATGGGTTGGTTTCCGCTTTTTCTGACAGGTAATCGACAGGGAATTTGTCTACCAGCATTTTAGCCAGCGTTGTTTTGCCGCTGCCAATCGGGCCTTCTACAACAATGTAGGGGTATTTGTTGAATATGCTCATGAAATTTTCTAGCTTAGTTTTTTAATATCTTTTGATAATTCAGGGCTGATTAACGACTCTATTTTGCCATGAACAGGCATCGATAACTGCGGTGCGATTTCAAATAAAGGCAAAAGTACGAACCCTCTGGTGTGCATTCTTGGGTGTGGCAATATCAGCGTATCACTTTGAATTACCATGTTTTCATACAACAGCAAATCGCAGTCCAGTACGCGCGGTGCATTTACAAACGGGCGTACGCGGCCGGCTTCGTTTTCAATTGCATGCAATGCCAGCAGCAACTGCTGTGGGGAAAGTTCTGTTTGCACTTCGGCAACTGCGTTAATGAAATCCGGTACCGGGTTATTCTCCGAGTCTTGCGGACAGTCAACCGGCGCAGTTTTATACAAAGACGACTTCTTAAGCAACTGTGTTTTTGGCAAGTTTGACAATGCCGACAATGCTTTTTCAACCTGAAAAACAGGGTCTTGCAAATTGCTGCCCAGTGCCACAAATGCATGGTGCATCATGATGCATCAGGGCTGCTGTTGCCGGGTTTCTTGGGTTTTCTTCTTTTACGCTTTTTAGGTGCGGTATCTGCTTGCAGCATGGCCGTGCGTTCATCACCCTCTGCGTCCGCAAACTTGGTCCACCATTCACCTAGTTCGGCAGGTGTCTCACCTGATTCGCAACGCAGCAGCAAAAAGTCATAGCCAGCGCGATAACGCGGGTTTGTCAGCAAGCCAAATGGGCGTTTGCCCGCACGCTGCTCAAACCGTGGCTGCAAGCCCCAGATTTCTTTCATTGCAGCAGTGTAGCGGTTGTGAATTGCAAGTTTTTCAGCCTGCGTTGCAATCACATCGTTCATGGCCATGTGCAAAGCAGGAATTGGCGGATTGTCTTTTTTGTAGTTAGTCCAAGCGGTTAAAACTTCATGCCACAGCAAGGTTGCAAATAAAAAGCTCGGGTTGGCAGATTTACCGGAAAGGATGCGGTCATCTGTATTCTTGAGCGCCAGCATCACGAAGCGCTCGCCCATCGGCTGTTCCAGAACTACATCCAGCATCGGCAGCAGGCCATGATGCAAATGCTGTTTGCGCAGGGCGGTCACACTTTCAATGGCGTGCCCTGACAAAAACAGTTTCAGCATTTCGTCAAATAAACGGCTGGGGGGTACGTCTTCTAGCAGTTCTGCCATTTTGGCTATCGGCGCTTTGGTTGCAGGGTCTATACTGAGGCCAAGCTTGGCTGATAAGCGCACTGCGCGCAACATGCGTACTGGGTCTTCTGCGTAACGTGTTTCCGGATTGCCGATGATGCGCAATAGGCCGGCCTGAATATCGGCAAAGCCATGATGAAAGTCGAGCACTTCCTGACTGGTCGGGTCGTAATACAGTGCGTTAGCAGTAAAGTCACGACGTGTGGCATCTTCTTCCAGGCTACCGAACACATTATCGCGTGTGATGCGGCCTGATTCGTTGGTATGTGCATCACCAGTAGACTGGTGATGGCCGCGGAAGGTGGAAACTTCAATGGTTTCATCGCCAAACAATACATGCACTAAACGGAAGCGTTTGCCGATAATACGTGAGCGCCTGAAAACGCGGTTTACTTCTTCGGGTGTTGCATCGGTTGCGACATCAAAGTCTTTGGGATTGCGGTTCAGCAGCAAGTCGCGTACCGCGCCGCCAACAATGTACGCTTCAAAGCCCGCTTTCTGCAGGCCGTCTATTGTTCGCGTTGCCCCACTGCTTAACAGGCCACGGTCGATTTGGTGCTTTTTAAATGGAATGACTTCGGCTTTATCTCTATTGCCGCCGGATTTTTTAGCGGTTTTTTTGGTGCTCAGTATCGGGCGGCTTTTTGTTGACTGCGGTTTCGAGGCTTCAGATGAGCGCGGTGTCGGCTTCTCGTGCTCAGTTTTCTTGTGCCTGGGCCTGAAAATTTTATCTAGCAGTTTTTTGATCATGCGAAATTATAGCTTAAATTTAATCGTGTACTTAAGTTCCGATTTCAACAAAACATGCGGCGCACTCTATAAATGCATTTTTGGGTATATTACTGCGTTGGGCTGTGTCAGGAACCTCGCTGTATCGAGCGCCCGAACCTTGCATTCATAGAGGTGCCTGCAGGCACTTCGTTATTTAGCGGAGTGATCCCACAGTACATCGCTGACGCCAGCTTCTTTATTAATAATGCGGCACATTACAAACAATAGATCAGATAAACGATTCAGGTATTTTCTGGAGATTTCTGTCACGTTTTCGGCATGATGCAGTTGCATGAGTTCACGTTCTGCCCGGCGGCAGACAGTGCGTGCCAGATGGCAGTAAGCCGCTGCTTTAGTACCGCCTGGCAGGATAAACTCTTTCAGTGGAGATAGCTCTGCATTAAGCCGGTCGATGGCCTCTTCCAGATCATCAATCCGCGCTTGTTTTAACAGTACATAACCGGGGATAGAGAGTTCGCCGCCGATGTTGAATAAGTCATGCTGAATCTGCGTCAGCGATTTTCTGATAGTGTCCGGGATGCTTTCAGTCAGTATCATGCCGATTACCGAGTTCAGCTCATCAACATCGCCCATGGAGTTGACGCGCGGGCTATCTTTGTTGATGCGGCTACCGTCACCCAAACCAGTCGTACCGTCATCGCCGGTGCGCGTGTATATTTTACTTAATCTGTTTCCCATAAAATTACCTAAATTAAATCCTTTATAATTGAGCTATTGTAACTGATGATGACTTTGCAATGACCGATCAAACCATGACACTGGAAATTAAAAATACTCCGCTTGGGCCAGCCAGATTAGCTGATGCGCCTATAGGTGTCTTTGATTCCGGCGTTGGCGGCATTTCAGTGCTGCAGCACATTCATGCCTTGCTACCATACGAGCAATTGCTGTATGTGGCAGATAGCAGATACGCTCCCTATGGCAGCAAAACCCCACAAGAAATTCAATCAAGATGCTTTGAAATTGCAGACTTTTTAATTGCAAAAGGCGTCAAGGCGATTGTGGTAGCCTGTAATACCGCCACAGCAGCGGCGATTGATAAGATGCGTGAAAAATATAGCTTGCCGATTATAGGCATGGAACCAGCCGTCAAACCAGCAGCAGCAGCCTCGAAAAATGGCGTGATAGGGGTGCTGGCAACTGTTGGTACGCTTAAAAGTGCACAATTTGCTGGCTTGCTTGAAAGCTATGGACGTAATGTAAAAGTAGTGACACAGGGTTGCATTGGTCTGGTCGAATGCATAGAGCGCGGTGAGTTAAGAGGTGACAATACGCTTGACCTGCTGGAACAATATTGTCAGCCGCTGCTGGACGAAGGAGCAGATACCATTGTTCTGGGCTGTACGCATTACCCGTTCGTAAAACCGCTCATTAGGCAGATTGTGGGTGATGGCGTGACCTTGATTGATACCGGTGCGGCAGTTGCAAAGCATCTGCAAAAACGATTGGCCGCACTTGATTTGCTCACACAGCAGCATCAGGCTGGCACGATAAAGTTCTGGACTAACAGCTACGCGGCAGATGCAAAACAGGTGATTGAAGCGCTGTGGGGTAAAAGTGCTGTAGTGGAGTTTTTTGACTGATGGTTTTAGCTAAGCTAATTTTTTAGCAATTACCGGTGGCAGTTTTTTCGGTAACTTGATGCGCAACTGCTTATTCACATTGAACTGACCAAACACCACGGTGATGTCTTTACTTGGCACGCCAAATTCTCCCGCAAGAAATTTCACCATAAAATCAGTAGCCTTGCCGTTTTCCGGGCTGGCGGTGACACTGATTTTTAGCTGGTTGCCCTTGGGTTTGCCAATAACGGTCTTTTTTGCACTGGGTGTGCCAAGTACATTGAGAACTAAAGTGTCACCTTCCCAGCCGCAGAAGGAGGATAGTTTGGTTTCTTTTGCGGTGTTCTCGGCAACTGTTCCAGGCTTGGATCTTTTCACCGTTGTTTGTTCAGTTTTAAATTTAAACTTTTAGTGGTGACCTGCAACTTCACCTTCTTTTAATTTGTACTGTGTGCCGCAGTAAGGACAAGCAACATGGCCGGTTTGCGCGATATCTAAAAATACGCGCGGGTGCGATGCCCACAATTCAACTTCTTTGGTAGGGCAGTGCAGCGGCAGGTCTTTAGCCGTAATTTCAATTTCTTGTGAGTTTGACATAATAAATTAGTGCTTTTCAGTTTTTGAAATCAATGGGAATAAACTAGGGTTACGAATTGACTCTAATGACAAATCAACATCCAAGTTTGGCCAGTAGAGATGATTTTTACTTGGGCGTTCAACAAGCGTAATTTGTTCAATGGTGGCTGTTTTAAACCAGGGAAAATCCGTGTAGGCCAAAAACAACTCTTCATCTTCGATTAAAATCCAAAATCCTAACTTGGATACTAGAGAAACTTCGATTTGATTTGCGTCAGCAGCTGACGAGTCAGCTCCCGAAATGTTCATACCAAGCATTGAGTATCTCCTCACTATGATGTTGAACCAATAGTAGCGCTTCGCTAATTTGCTTGCTAGTTAAACCTTTGTTGATGGCCAGTTCAATTTCCGGTTTTAGCCAGAATTTAGCTTCACCATTCGTATGCGTTACGTGGATGTGGATTCGAGACTCTTCTCGCGAAAAGAAAAAGAAACGAAATCCACCCTCACGAAATACGGTTGGAGACATGGTCTAGCAATTAAACCAGTGTTAACCAATCCGCATGTTTGGCAGATCTGCCGTGCACTACATCAAAGTACAGTTTCTGCAATTGCTTGGTGATCGGGCCGGCAGTGCCTTCGCCGATGCTGCGGCGATCAAGTTCACGGATAGGTGTCACTTCTGCGGCAGTGCCGGTAAAGAATGCTTCATCTGCACCATAAACTTCATCACGCGTGATGCGCTTTTCAATCACTTGAATACCCAGTTCGCCAGCCAGCTGCACGACTGTGTCGCGCGTGATGCCTTCCAAAGCGGCTGTCAGGTCTGGTGTGTAAAGTTTGCCGTTACGAACGATGAATACGTTCTCGCCTGAACCTTCAGCCACAAAGCCGTCAACGTCCAGCAACAAAGCTTCTTCGTAACCATCTTGCGCGGCTTCCTGGTGCGCAAGAATACTGTTCATGTAGTTGCCGTTAGCTTTGGCCTTACACATGGTTACGTTCACATGATGGCGTGAGAATGATGAAGTTTTAACACGGATACCATGGTCAAGCGCTTCCTGACCCATGTATGCGCCCCATTTCCAAGCCGCAACGATCACGTGGGTTGACAGTGTTTTTGCAGAAATACCCATTGCTTCAGCGCCGTAGAATGCCATAGGGCGCAGGTATGCTGATTCCAGATTGTTATCACGTACTGACGCTAACTGTGCCGCTGAGATTTCTTCTTTGCTGTAAGGCATTTTCATGCCCAGAATGTGCGCAGAGCGGAACAATCTGTCCGTATGGTCTTTCAAACGGAAAATAGCGGTACCCTTGTCAGTTTTGTATGCGCGCACGCCTTCAAATACACCCATGCCGTAGTGCAGTGTGTGAGTTAAAACATGCGTCGTGGCATCGCGCCAGTTGACCATTTTGCCGTCATACCAGATTACGCCATCGCGGTCTGCCATACCGCCAGAAGTTACTGCAGGGTTTGCCATGCTCTATCCTTAAATGCTTGAAATAATGCAAAACCATTATTGTAAACGACACAGACTTGTCTTTGCAGTAATTTATACGGATAGCACACATTTTTTTATTGCAAGGTGTTGAATTTATTGTGCATGATAGAATCAATGCAATTACATACACGGCATAAATACATATGAAAACCAGATATTTTTTAATGGCGCTGTTGCTACTTGCTATTTCAGCCTGCAAGCCTGCGACCCAGCAGAATCAGTTCTCGGCAACGGATGTTACTGGTGCTGATTTTGCACAAACGCTGAATCTAACTGACCACACCGGCAAACCGCGGTCGCTTGCTGATTTTAAAGGCAAGGCCGTGGCTATATTCTTTGGCTATACCCATTGCCCGGATGTCTGTCCGACCACAATGGCCGATATGAAGCAAACCATGAAACTATTGGGTTCGCGCGCAGATGAGCTGCAGGTTTTGTTTGTAACGCTCGACCCGGAGCGCGATACGCAGGAAGTGTTGGCGCAGTATGTGCCAAGCTTTGACACACGTTTTATTGGCTTATATGGCACTACAGAAGAGACTGCCAAGGCCGCCAGTGATTTCAAGATTTTTGCGTCCAAGGTAGAGAACAGCGGTAGAAGCGGTTACACCATAGACCACAGTGCAGGGCTTTATCTGTACGATAAAACCGGAAAAATCAGGCTGTATGTGGCTTACGGTGAAAAGCCGGCAGTAATTGCGGCGGATATTCAGAAGCTGCTTTAAATGTCAGCCCAGTCGACCTATGTTTACATCACATGCAGTCGTGGTGACCACACCTTAAGCTCTTTTTCTGCAGCTTTGTAATCAGGATAAATGCTCGCTACCACTGCCCAGAATTTGGCTGAATGGTTCATTTCTTTCAGATGAGCCAGTTCGTGGCAGATTACATAATTAATCAGGTGTGGCGGCGCTTGTAACAAACGCCAGTTAAGCCTGACTTCTCTTCTGGAATTGCAGCTTCCCCAGCGCGTGCGTGCGTTGGAAATTAACAGCTTTGGCAATGCTACACCCAGCTTGGCCGAAAATATCTCCAGCCGTCTGGCAAAGTCAGTGAGCGCCTGCTTTTTGTACCATAGCAGCACCTTTCTCGCGACTGCCTGCGCTTCGTTGTAGTTAGGCATTGCCAGTTCTAGCAGCCCGGGCTGATGGTTAACGGCTCTGGAGCGATCATCGTGCTTAACTGACAGGGTAACCGTGCTGCCTAACAGTAGCAACTGCTCGCCATCTTGCCATTGCAATGCAGGTAGCTTGTTTTGATTGAGCGTACTGAGTTTTTTTTGTATCCAGTCTGCTTTCTGCGTAATCAGGCTATCCAGCAGAGACTGTGAGATGCGCTTTGGGGCATGTACTACCAAGCCCTCTGCCGTGATTTTCAAGCCGACGGTTCGGCGCTGGCGGCGTTCCAACTGATAACTGAGTTGCTCGCCTGATGGCAGCGTGAGTACGTGACTCATAGGCTTAGTGTTTAGCGTCCAGTATCGGCATTTCAGACTCAATCCAGGCTTCTACCTGATGGCTAAGTGCATCGGCTTTCAATCCGGCAGACTGAATCGGTTTGCCGATATGAATCTGGATGATGCCCGGTTTTTTGATGAACGAATTTTTTGCCCAGTATCTGCCGGCATTGTGTGCTACCGGCACTACCTGTGTTTTGGTATGCGTGGCAAGCCAGGCGCCGCCGATCTGGTATTTGCCTTTTTCACCGGGGGCTATGCGTGTGCCTTCAGGAAAGATGACGACCCACAGACCGCTTTTAAGTCTTGCTGCGCCATTGGCCACCAGTTTTTTCAATGCTTCACGACCAGCACTGCGATCAATCGCGATAGGTGAAGACATAGCCAAACCCCAGCCGAATATCGGAATCCACAGTAATTCACGTTTGAGCACATACACTTGCGTTGGGAATATCGCCTGAAAAGCCAGCGTTTCCCATGCGGACTGATGTTTGCTGAGAATGATGCTCGGTGAGTCAGGCAGATTCTCCAGCCCGGTCACTTCATGGCGGATATTGCAGGTGATACGCAGCCACCAGATCATACTGCGTGCCCAGCCGGAAATCAGCACATTACGTGTGACCGGGTTAAGCGGCAATGCGAGAAATGCAATGAGCGTGAATATCGGGGCGGTAATGACTTGCCCGATAAAAAACAGGCATGAGCGTAAAAGTAACATAGAAGTCGGAATCAAGTATTTACTGAAATAATATGCTGAACTGCCTCGTTCAAATCAGCACAGACGGTAACGTTGGCTGGCAAGTTACCATTGCTCAGCGTATCCTTGCCTTTGCCGGTGAGTACCAGTATTGTCCGGCAGCCGGCGTTGGAGAAAGCCTGTAAGTCACGCAAGGCATCGCCAACCGCAAATACGCGGTCCAATTCAACTGAAAATCGTTTGGCGATTTCTTTGATCATGCCGGTTTTCGGTTTACGGCAATCGCAGTTGTCGTCAGCTGAATGTGGGCAGTAAAACACGGCATCAATGCGGCCGCCGACAGTGGCCAGCTCGCGATGCATTTTGTCGTGAATGCTGTTAAGTGTTGCCATATCGAACAAGCCGCGGCTGACGCCCGACTGGTTGGTCGCAATTGCCACCCGGTAACCGGATTGGTTAAGGAGTGCGATTGCTTCCAGACTGCCGGGGATAGGCGTCCATTCGTTAGGATTTTTGATGAAATTGGCGGAATCTTGATTGATCACGCCGTCACGGTCTAGGATAACTAATTTCATAGATTCACCAATTTCATATGAGCGTGTTGATTAACCCGCCAGTTTAGATAAATCCGCTACACGGTTCATGGCTTGATGCAGTGTTGCCAGCAGGCCGAGGCGGTTTGCTCTGAGCGCTGCGTCATCTGCATTCACCATCACATTGTCAAAGAAATCATCCACTGGTGCTTTAAGGGTTGCCAGTGCTTTCAGTGATGCTGTGTAGTCGCCACCTTCAAACAGTTTATCCGCTTGCGGTTTTACTGTGCTTAATGCCGCATTGAGCGCAACCTCGGCAGGCTCCTGTAAAAGGCTTGCGTTTACTTTAGCTTCCACTTCGCTTTCCACTTTTTTCAGGATATTGCTTACACGCTTGTTGGCGGCTGCCAAGGCTGGCGCTTCAGCCAGCTCGGCAAATGTGCGCACCGCGGTCAGGCGCTGTGGTATCTCGCTCAGCAATGCCGGATCAAGTGACAGCACCGCATCCACTTCCTGCGGCGTTGCGCCGTTTTCGCGCAGGTTGACGCTTAAACGATCGAAGCAGAATTCTTTAATCGCCGCAACGGTAGCTGCGCTGTCGCCGGACTGGCTGTCAAATGCAGACAACACATCCTGAATCAGCAGCTCAAATGGCAGTGGTAATTTATTTTCAATCAGCATGCGAATAATGCCTAAAGCCTGACGGCGCAGTGCAAACGGGTCTTTATCACCAGTCGGTTTTTCACCGATGCTGAATAAGCCAACCAGAGTTTCCAGCTTGTCAGCCAATGCAACTGTAATGCCCACAGCATTGCGTGGCAGATCATCGCCGGCAAAGCGTGGTTTGTAGTGGTCTTCAATTGCAAACGCTACGTCGTTGTCCAAGCCTTCATGCTGCGCGTAGTAACGCCCCATGATGCCTTGCAATTCAGGGAACTCGCCTACCATGTCGGTAATCAAGTCAGTTTTTGCCAACTGAGCAGCCAAGCCAGCTTTTGAAGCCAGCTCTGCACCACCAATTTTATTGCCGATAGCAATGGCAATTGCGCCTACGCGCTCAGTACGCTGGCCTTGTGAGCCAAGCTTGTTGTGGTAAACCACTTTATCCAGGCTGGTGATGCGTGATTCCAGTGTCTTTTTACGATCCTGATCAAAAAAGAACTTGGCATCGGCCAAGCGCGGGCGCACTACGCGCTCATTACCGCCAATGACTGCAGATGGATCTGCCGGATTGATGTTGGAAACAATCAGGAACTTGTTAGTCAACTTGCCATTAGCATCCAGCAGCGGGAAGTATTTCTGGTTGGCCTTCATGGTCAGAATCAAGCACTCCTGCGGCACCTCTAAATAAACCTCTTCAAACTGACCCAGCAGCACGTTCGGGCGCTCTACCAGTGCGGTAACTTCATCGAGCAGCGCATCATCTTCAATCGGTTTCAGGTTCTGCTTGGCTGCTGCTGCGCTTAATTGACGCTCGATCTCGGCACGACGCTCAGCAAAGCTGGCAATCACAGCACCTTCGGTTTTGAGTTGCTCTGCATAAGTGTCAGCATTTTTAATGGTAACGGTTGGGTTTGCTGCCTCGAAGCGGTGGCCTTGCGTGGTGTTGCCCGCGTTCAAACCTAGCGCGCTGATGGCAATAACATCGCTGCCGTGCAGGGCAACCAAACCATGAGCAGGGCGTACAAAGTTAACGCTGCTCCAGCCATCAGCCAGCTGATATGTCATCACTTTAGGAATCGGTAATTTCTGTATCGCTTCTTCAAGCGCTTTTTGCAGGCCTTCGTTCAAGACCGCACCTTTTTGTGTAACGTCCAGAAACAATGCTTCATTTTTGCCGTCCACCTGTTTGGTGAGTTGCGCTACTGCAGATTCATCCAGCCCCATGCCATTCAGGCGTTTGATCAAGGCTGGTGTTGCATTGCCGCTGGCATCCAGGCCAACGCTCACTGGCATCAGTTTTTGCGAGATTTGCTTATCAGCTGCTTGCGCAGAAACCGCTGTAACGTGAGCAGCCAAACGGCGCGGTGATGCGAATGCAGTGGTGACTGAGTTTTCAGCCGTCAGGCCTTGTGCTTTTAGGGTTTCAAACAATGTATTGCTGAAAGCTTCGCCCAGCTTTTTCAGGGCTTTTGGCGGAAGTTCTTCTACGAATAGTTCTACTAATAAATTATTTTGCGACATTTTTTAAGCAACCTTCTTATCTTTTTCGAGCTTAGCCAGTACTTCATCTGCCCAGTCTTTTGGTGCCATCGGGAAGCCAAGTCTTGCGCGGCTATCCAGATAGCTGGCGGCAACAGAGCGCGCCAGGTTGCGGATGCGGCCGATGTAGCCAGCACGTTCGGTCACGGAAATCGCGCCGCGTGCATCCAGCAGGTTAAAGGTGTGTGCTGCTTTTAAAACCTGCTCGTAAGCTGGCAGTGCCAGTTGATTTTCCATCAGGTGTTTGGCTTGTTTCTCGTGCGCGTTAAACGCAGTAAACAGGAAGTCTGCATCTGAATGCTCAAAGTTGTAGGCGCTTTGCTCCTGCTCGTTTTGCAGGTACACGTCGCCGTAGCTTAAACCTTCTGTCCAGGTCAGGTTGTAAACGTTGTCTACCCCTTGCAGGTACATTGCCAGGCGCTCCAGGCCGTAGGTGATTTCACCTGTGATCGGTTTGCAGTCAATACCGCCAACCTGCTGGAAGTAAGTAAATTGTGTCACTTCCATGCCGTTCAGCCATACTTCCCAGCCCAAGCCCCATGCACCCAGTGTCGGGTTTTCCCAGTCATCTTCTACAAAGCGGATATCATTCTTTTTAAGGTCAAAGCCGAGTGCTTCCAGTGAGCCGAGATACAGTTCAAGAATGTCAGCCGGGGCTGGTTTCAGCACGACCTGGAATTGATAGTAATGCTGCAAACGGTTTGGGTTTTCACCGTAGCGGCCATCTTTCGGGCGGCGGCTAGGCTGTACGTAAGCGGCTTTCCATGGCTCTGGGCCTAATGAACGCAAGAACGTTGCTGTGTGTGAAGTACCTGCGCCGACCTCCATGTCGTATGATTGCAGCAAGGCACAGCCTTTGTCGCTCCAGTATTTTTGCAGGGTGAGAATAATCTCTTGAAATGTTAAAGCCATGATGTGTTGGTGGGTGTTGGCAAAAAATGCAATTTTACTTTGTTTTACGCTCTAGCAATAGGCTTTACTGATTAACATTATGTGCGAAACTACTTGTGAACCATAGCGTTACGCCGCCATAACAGAATAATGGTGATAAAGCTCAATAGCACAAACGGCCAATTGCCCCAGAGTACATAAGGGGTGGTGCCGGCGTAGCCTTGTGCCGTGCCATCCAGCGTCGTCTGTACAAAATGCGGTGCATGGGCGACAACATAGCCTTTGTGGTCAATAATAGCAGTGGCTCCGGTGTTGGTGGCGCGCAGCATCATGCGGCCAGTCTCAAGGGCACGTGCTTGCGAAAATTGCATATGCTGTTCAGCCGCATAGGATTCGCCATACCATGCATCATTGCTGACATTCACCAGCAGTGTGGCAGCCGGTAACTGGCGAATAATTTCTTCGCCGAATACATCTTCGTAGCAAATGTTGATAGCCACTCTCTCTCCGGCAACCTGCATAGGTTGCTGATGAATGCTGCCACGGGATAAGTCGCTTAATGGCATGTTAAGCCAATCACGGTAGATCCAGCCAAATACCATTTTGAAAGGAATAAACTCGCCAAACGGCACCAGATGCGATTTACGGTAAACATCTGTTTCTGCAGTGCCGAAACTCAATACGCTATTGAAGTATTCGCCGTTTTCGCGTTCTACCATGCCTACCAGAATATCGCCTTTGTTTTTGATTGCGTGCTGCTTCATGCGCGCGATCATCTCTGGCGGCATATTGCTCGATAAAACCGGCATTGCAGTTTCCGGCATGATGATCAGTTTTGACGTACTTTGTTCAGCCATGACCATATATTTGTTTAAGGTGTGCTCGGCTATTTCAGGCGCCCATTTGATGGCTTGGTCTATATTGCCCTGTAACAGGCTCACGCTGACTGGTGGCTTAGCTGGTGTTGTCCATTCAACCAGTTTTAATAGTCCGCCAGTGATGATGATTGCGAGCAGGGTAATTAATGCTCCGCGTTTACAGAAAATCGGTATGTTCTTGCTAAGTAAGGCACTGGCTAAACTGGCAACCAGTACAGTAATCAATGAAACGCCATAAACGCCGATTAACGGTATATAGCCTGCCAACGGACTTTGCGGCAGTTGACTGTAACCGATAGTCAGCCAGGGGAATCCGGTGAAAATCCAGCTTCTGATCCAGTCAGCCAGTGCCCAGAATACTGGCACTGCAATAATAAAAGCATGTTTTTGATTCGCTGAAATACGTTTGCTTAGCGCGCCGGTGGCAGCCGGAAACAGCGACATAAACGCTGCCAGCAAAAATGTGCATAAGCCAGCCATAATGGCTGGCATGCTGCCATAAGTGTGCAGGCTGATATAAATCCAGTAAAATCCGGTACCAAATAATCCCAAGCCATACATAAATCCTACAAAAGCGGCTTGTTTGGCCGTCTCGCATGAGCGCCATATATAAATCAAACCAATGAGCGAAACGATGCTGACAGGGTAGAAATAAAATGGAGCGAAGCCGAGTACACCAAGTGCGCCCAATGCTGGTAGTAACAGTATCTTAATCAGTGGATTTTTTGTGAATATTTGCATGGCACGAATTGTAGCTTGATATGCTAGTTGATAACAAAAAAAGCTGTTTGTTTCTGTGCCCAGGCATAATAACTTTATTTGATTGACATAATCCGCCTATAACTTCAATATTTAAGCCGTAGCTGGGGAATAATCTGGTAACCAATTATAAAAAAGGATAATTATGAGTATTGCATCTGAATTTAAAGCCTTTGCCTTACGGGGCAATGTGATGGACTTGGCAGTAGGTGTCATCATCGGTGCGGCATTTGGAAAAATCGTTGATTCTCTGGTAGGCGATATTATTATGCCGCTTATTGGCAAAGTAATCGGCAATGTTGATTTTACAAATATGTTTGTGGCAATGGCACCGATCCCTGAGGGTAATGCAGGTACTTATGCTGCGCTTAAAGCCGCTGGCGTTCCAATGCTGGCTTATGGTAACTTTTTAACTATTCTGATTAATTTTATTATTCTGGCGTTTGTGATTTTTATGCTGGTTAAGCAGATGAACCGCCTGAAAAAGGCGGAACCAGCACCCCCACCTGCACCAACAGCTGAAGATGTCTTGATATTGCGTGAAATACGTGATGCGTTGAAAAAATAGTAGTATTTGAAATTAAAAAAGGGCCATTAGGCCCTTTTTTAATTTCAAATGTTTTTTATCAATAAGTTATTTATTCGGAACCTGATACTGCTGTTCATTTTCAGGGCCTTCAGCACCGTTATTATTCATGAATGCAACCATGACTACCTTATCATCAATAAAGTCGAGTTCTGTGGTCTCATAATAAGTGCCATCGGCTGCGGTGTTGATAAAATGATATTGCCAGATAGACGCTACAATTTTTCCGGTAGTTTTAATTTTTACATCATCCGCCTTTGCCGGCTCGCCAAATTGCGCAATAATCTGTGCTTTCGTAAACTTGTTAATTGAGTTCACAAAGTCTTGCTCAAGTGTTGGAATCTCGTTGCTGTTGCTTGGCACTTCTTCTGCAACCGCAGTTTGTATGAAACCTGCTTGCAAAATTGCTAGATAAAAATAGACTATATATTTCATTACAGGCTCCAATGCGGTTTATTGAAAGACATAAATATTTGAATTTATTACTTTCTATGAACATTTGGATAGCTATTTAGTTCCAACTTTTTTCACATGCTTAACCTGAATTATTGGCGCCTGCGTACGTGCGTTATTCTTTAATCTTCCTCAGTTGTTTTAGGCTGGATTTCTACAAGCATGCTATGGACACGGCGACTATCGGCACGCAGAATTTTTACGTGCAAACCATTAAATGCAATTTCATCATTACGTTTCGGTAAATGACCAAATTGGCTTACAACCAGCCCGCCTATCGTTGAGAACTCTTCGTCGCTGAGTTCGGTGCCGATAATTTCATTGAAATCGGCAATTTCCGTCAGCGCTTTAACCCGGTATTGGCCATCGGCATTTTGAATGATATTGTCTTCATCTTCGTCGTAGTCGTATTCATCCTCGATATCGCCGACGATCTGTTCCAATACATCTTCAATCGTGACCATTCCAGCCACGCCGCCGTATTCATCTACTACAATCGCGATATGGTTGCGGTTGCTGCGAAACTCTTTCAGCAATACATTCAGTCGTTTCGCTTCCGGTATAAATACGGCCGGGCGCAGCATGTCACGTACTTCAAACTCTTCGCCTGCATAGTAACGCAGCAAGTCTTTTGCCAGCAAAATACCGATTACATCGTTTTTATTATCTTCAATGACCGGAAAGCGCGAGTGTGCGGTTTCAATAACGTGCGGGATAAATACTTCAGGCGGGTCGGTGATGTCGATGACATCCATCTGTGAGCGCGGAATCATGATGTCGCGCACCTGCATTTCGCTCACTTGCAATACGCCTTCAATCATGGCGAGCGAGTCTGCATCCATCAGGTTGTTTTCGTAGGCGCTATGCAGCAGCTCTACAAGCTGTTCGCGATCTTCAGGTTCGCGAAGTAAGAAGTGACTTAAACGTTCCAACAAGCTAGGCTTGTTACTTAATTTGGAGTTACTTGGTTTTTCCGAGTCGGCGGCCATTTAGGCACCCTCTGTAATGAGATAAGGCGAAGCATACCCTAATTTTGTGACAATTGCAGTCTCCAGCCCCTCCATCAGTTCTGCCTGCGCGTCAGTTTCATGGTCGTATCCATGCAGGTGCAGAACGCCATGCACGGTTAAATGTGCGTAATGCGCGAGCAGATCTTTGTGCTGTTCTTTGGCTTCTTTTGCTACTACTGGTGCACAGATGATGATGTCACCCATCAGGTGCGGCTCCTCTGTGAGCGGAAAAGTGAGCACATTGGTCGCGTAATCCTTATTGCGATAATCGCGGTTCAGTATGCGGCCTTCGTCTTCATCCACGATGCGGATAGTGACTTCAGTATCTACGCGTAACGCTGCCTTTGCCCATTTACGGAACTGTGCGGGCGTAGGCAGGTTTTTGTCGTCGCTGGCGACTTGAATGCTGGCGTGTAGTTTAGGCATGATGCTTACTTATCTATTTTGGATTGCAGGTCAGTGCCATCAGTGTAGGGGAAACGCACATGCCCGTAACGCACGATCAGAATCGAAATAGAAATCAGCAGGATTGAGCCTGATAGCGCAAACATGGTCATCGCATCCAATTCTTTGATATCGAGCACCAGAAAGCGCGCAAGGGCAATAATGCCGATATACAGCGGATATCTAACTGGTAGCGTGCCTGCGCTCAGGTAGTGATTGAGCATGGTCATCACTTCCAGATAGAGGAACAGCAGCAGAATGTCACCGACAGTAATTGTGCGTGCCTGCCAGATGTGACCAACAGCCTGAAATACTGCAAACACCGTTGCCAGGCCGATAATGATGAGTACGGATTGCTCAACAACGCCTAGAATACGTTGCATTAACTTGGTGAATCTAAATCTGTCAGGTGACATTTTTCAGCCTTATATGAAAATTTTACTTTTAATCCCTGTGGTTTTGCTCATAGTTTTCGTAAGCATTCACAATTTTCTGCACTAATGGATGACGCACCACATCTGCGGATAAAAAGTGCGTCATGGCAATGCCCTTGATATCTTTCAATACTTTTTGAGCTTCTACAAGGCCGCTTTTCTGGTGGCGCTGCAAGTCGATCTGCGTCACGTCACCGGTAATGACGGCTTTGGTGCCAAAGCCGATACGCGTTAAAAACATCTTCATCTGTTCCGGTGTTGTGTTCTGCGCCTCATCCAGAATAATAAAGCTCTGGTTCAAAGTGCGGCCGCGCATGTAGGCCAGTGGTGCGACTTCAATCGCACCACGTTCAAACATTTTGTTCACGGTATCGTAACCAGCCAGGTCATATAAAGCATCATACAAGGGGCGCAGGTAAGGGTCTACCTTCTGGTTCAAATCGCCGGGTAGAAAACCTAAGCGCTCACCGGCCTCAACCGCAGGGCGCACGAGCACGATACGCTTGACGCGATCGCGCGTCATCGCATCTACCGCACTGGCAACAGCCAGATAAGTTTTGCCGGTACCGGCAGGGCCAATACCAAAAGTAATGTCATGCTCTTGAATCTGCTGCAGATAAGCAACCTGTCGCGGCGTTCTGCCGTGCAAATCACCGCGCCGCGTCATCAGTACCGGCATCGCGCTGGTAGCGACATCCTCAGGTTTCAGCTTGTCGATTTCCACGAGGCCGAGTTGAATGTCTTCCAGTTCTATCGGTTTTTTAGCGCGGATATAGAAGTTTTCGATCAGTTGTGCGGCAAGACGTGTGTTGTCCAATTTTCCGCTAATGTTAAACGTACCGCCGCGGCGGTTAATGTTGACCTCAAGCGCGGTTTCAATCTGTTTGATATTTTCATCCAGTGCGCCGCACAGGTTGGCAAGGCGGGCATTGTCTTCGGGCTGTAGTGTGAATTCCATCATGAATACCTTAAATTATTTCACCGGCTAGGCGCCTGGGGTTTGAAACATCAGTGATGCGTACATTTACAAACTGATGCGTCAGGCTGACATCGCCTGCAATATCTACCACACGGCCATTATCGGTTTTGCCGGCCAGCAGGGCGTTGTCTTTCCAAGATGGGCCTTCAATCAGCACACGCTGTACAGTGCCTAGCATGGCTTCAGAAATGGCTTTGGCCTGCGCTTCGTTAATCGCCTGTAATTTGCTCAGGCGTTCAAGTTTTAGCTGATCCGGTGTTTCGTCATTGAGGAAAGATGCCGGTGTGCCCGGGCGCGGACTGTAAAGAAAACTGAAGCTTGCATCAAAGCCCACATCGGTCATCAGTTTAACTGTGGCTTCAAAATCTGCTTCGGTCTCACCGGGGAAGCCGACAATAAAGTCTGAAGTAAACGTGAGGGCAGGGTTCGCTGCACGCAGTTTACGGATGATGGATTTATATTGTAGTGCGGTATAGTTGCGCTTCATTGCCATCAGTATACGGTCGCTGCCAGCCTGCACAGGCAGGTGTAATTGCGCTGCCAATTTCGGTACGCTGGCAAAGCAGGCAATCAGGCGTTCATTCATTTCATTAGGATGGCTGGTAGTAAAGCGGATTCGCTCAATCTGAGGAATTTCGGCTATGGTTTCTATCAGCATGGCTAAGTCCGCGTCAACACCTTCGTATTCAGTACGGTACGCATTGACGTTCTGGCCAAGCAACGTGATTTCCTTGATACCTTGTTCGGCAAGCTGCACGGCCTCGGTGAGGATGTCGGCAAACGGGCGCGACACTTCTTCGCCACGCGTATAAGGTACTACGCAGAAGCTGCAGTATTTGCTGCAGCCTTCCATAATGCTCAAAAAAGCCGAGGCGCCTTCAACGCGCGGCGGCGGCAGATGGTCGAATTTTTCAATTTCAGGGAAGCTGATGTCAACCTGGGATTTGCCGCTGGACTGACTGTTTTTGATCATGTCCGGCAGGCGATGCAGTGTCTGCGGGCCGAAAACGATATCCACGTATGGCGCACGCTTGATGATGTTGTCACCTTCCTGCGATGCCACGCAGCCGCCCACGCCGATGACCAGATTCGGGTTTTTTTCCTTGAGCGGAATAAAGCGCCCGAGATGGCTGTAGACTTTGTCTTCTGCTTTTTCACGCACCGAGCAGGTGTTAAGTAGAATCACATCGGCATCTTCCGGCGTCAGTGTTTCCACCATGCCATCCGATGATGACAGCATATCGGCCATGCGTGATGAGTCGTATTCATTCATCTGGCAGCCAAATGTTTTGATGAATACTTTCTTGGGAGCGTCTTTTTTAGGAGTGTTCAAAGTCTAAAACCAATTTTTAAAGTGTAATTTTAGCGCATTTGGAGAATTGCCTCACGCAAACTTGTTGTGTGCGGGGTAAAATAGCTAATCGCTCATCTTATCAATACATCATGCAGGCACTACCCATCTTTTTCAATATCAGCAACCGCTTATGTGTCGTCATCGGCGGCGGTGACGTTGCAACCCGTAAAGTGAGCATGCTGCTAAAAGCCAATGCTGCCATTACCTTGGTTTCTCCAGAAATCTGTCATGAGTTGCAGGCGCTGGCTGATGCTGGCCGCATTAAATTTATACATGCACCGTATGCCGCAGCTCAGCTTGCAGGTGCTTGCATGGTAGTCGCTGCTACAGATGACGAGGCCGTGAACGAGGCAGTCTCGCGTGATGCCAAAGCCTTGAATATACCAGTCAATGTAGTCGATGCGCCGGATCTATGTACGTTTACCATGGGTTCAATTATTGATCGCAGCCCGATAGTGATTGCCGTATCGAGCGAGGGTAATGCACCGGTGCTGGCGCGCTACATTCGCACCAAGATTGAGACCATGCTGCCAGCCGGATATGGGCGTATTGCCGGGATCGCGGGTGAGTTTCGCGATAAAGTAAAAGCCAAATTTGCAACGACGCAGGAGCGCCGCCGTTTTTGGGAAGATGCATTTCAGGGGCCAGTGGTTGAGCGCGTGCTGGCAGGCCAGGAGCAGGCCGCGCGCGACTTGTTGCAGAATTTGATCGATAACAAAGATAAACCCGCTAATAAAGGTGAAGTGTTTCTGGTCGGCGGCGGGCCGGGCGACCCGGATTTGCTCACATTTCGCGCATTGCGGCTGATGCAGCAATGTGATGTCTGTGTTTATGACAAGCTCGTCAGCCCCGAAGTGATGGAGCTGGTGCGCCGTGATGCGGAACTGATTTATGTAGGCAAGGCGCGTGACCAGCACACCATGCCGCAGGAAGAAATCAATGAATTACTCGCAAAATTGGCGTTGCAGGGTAAGCGCGTGCTGCGCCTGAAAGGCGGCGATCCGTTTATTTTTGGCCGTGGCGGTGAAGAGATCGAAACCCTGATGCAGCACGGGGTGCCGTTTCAGGTGGTGCCCGGCATTACCGCGGCTAACGGTGTTTCCAGTTACGCCGGTATACCGTTGACGCATCGTGATTATTCGCAAGCCTGTTTGTTTATTACCGGCCATCTCAAAGATGGCACGCTGGATCTGGACTGGACCTCAATGGCACGTCCGAAACAGACCGTAGTGATTTACATGGGCTTGGTTGGCCTAGCGCAGATATGCGAGAAGTTGATTGAACATGGCGTGTCGCCAGATATGCCGGCGGCCGTGGTGCAGCAGGGTACGACACAAAGGCAGAAAGTGGTAACCGCAACATTGCGCGACTTGGCACAGAAAGTGTCTGAAGCCGGCATAAAAGCGCCATGTTTGACAATTATCGGCGAAGTTGTGCATCTGCGTGAGAAATTAAACTGGTTTGAACCTGGCACCGGTGCCTGATCACTCATATCAATATACGCTTCGCCTTGCTTCAACGAATGTCGGCTAATTGACCTTTTAGTCAGAAGCATTGTCTTATTTATTCAATTCTTCAAAAAATCTGCATATGGACGCTTCTATAAATACATTTTTTGTTATGTGACTTTGGTTACTGTGTCTTGCTTTTTAAAAGAAGATACTCCATTCACCCTTACTTTCGCAGTTGTTGAATGTGGGTTGAATAAACTAAGGAGCTTGAAATGAAGAGTATTCAGATAATGTTTGCCACCGTGATGTTGCTGCTCAGTCAGTTAGCATACGCAGGTGAGTTTGATGACCATTGTGCAACCGGTCTTGCAGGTGGGATGTTAATTAAAACCAAGTGCGAAATCAGTACAATCTTTGCAGACAAAACTTACTGTTTTGCAAGCCAGGCATCTAAAGAGAAGTTTTTAGAGGGGCCGGATGAGATGGTTAAAAAAGCGGCTGCATTCTATGCTAAAAATGCAGAGACGGTTCGCGAAAAAATAAGTCAGGCCGATGCGGTCAATCAGATCAAAAGTAAAAGCTGTGATCTATCTAACAAAGACGCCGGTTATTTAGAATTTGACGGTATGGATTTACGTCACTGTAATATGGTGAATACCAGTTTTTTTGGCGCTTATTTACGCGGTGCGAATTTAAGTGGGGCAAATCTGGAACGTGCCTACCTTAATCTTGCCCGTCTGGAGAATGCTGATTTAAGCTATGCCAACCTTAAGGACGCGATTATATTTCAGGCAATTTTCGATAAAACCAATCAATGCGCGTGTGATCGGTACGCTGGGTAATGTTGACATGAGTGAAGCCAATATTACAAAAGGTCGTTTTGGTCTGGATATCGGCAATCAACCGATGGGGGCTATGAGATTTGATGCGATTGGCGGTAATTTTTCGAATACTAATTTTGAAGGCGCCGATATTAACCGCAATAACGTACGTTTCGGAAATTTCCGTAATGCCAATCTGCGCAATACCAATTTGTTCAGAGCAGATTTCAGTAAAGCTGACTTAACTGGTGCTGACATCACCGGAGCGGATTTAAATGAGGCAGTGCTGGATGGTACGATTATGACCCGAGTGAAAGGGATTGAAGCAATTAAAGGATATGACCGCAGCAAAGGCGAGTGTGTAGATTGTAAAGTTGCGCCTTGAGTTTAATATTCTGCTAATTTAATTGGACCTTGGCTTTAAATTATGCGAATTTGATTCGTACGTCGAATCCAAAGTGGCGCTCCCGATTACTGCTGTATTTTCTGCAGCGCTTCTTTGTTGATTACTTCAATATAACCCCGGCCTAGCGTCACCCATCCTTTATTTTCAAAACGCTTTAGCTGACGGCTTACCACCTCTCTGGCAGAGCCGAGTTCATCGGCAATCTGCTGATGGGTGCGAATTAGTTTTACGCTGGTTTCATCAAGCAGTAATTTCGCCAAGCGGATATCTATACTATGAAAAGCGATTTCGTCTAAAAGCACGATGAGATCGCTAATCAATGCGCCATAATTTTCCATCACAAAACGCCTAAAGACTGCCGAATCAATCATGAGTTGGTGAAAAATATGGGATGGAACGATAACGTCACGAATAGCTTCTTCAACGATTGTCGATGCAGGATAGTCGCTGCGTCCAAGCAGGCAGGTGGTTGTCAGCACGCAGGTTTCTCCTGCCGCTACGCGATACAGCAATATCTCACGGCCGCTGGTTGAGAGTTTATATACGCGGGACTTGCCTTGCAGGCGCATTACATAAGCATTGCAGGGCATGCCTTCAGAGTAGCCTATCGTGCCGACAGGCGCTTCAACTATACGGGAATGTTTTTCTAATAAAATTCTTGCAGAATCTTCCAGTGTCAGTAATGCAGGGAAGTGAGTCAGCCAGGATAGTGTTTCCATTTTTAAATAACTCCGCTTAATTTCTTAATACTTACCTGACTCTATTGATGGTTACTAATAAATAAAGCTTAGTATCTTTGCTGGATACTAGGAGTTCTTAATTGGAATGCTTAACCTTGCCTCCAACCCGCCTTCCGGACGGTTAATCAGTTCAAGCGTACCCTGGTGTAGTTTTGCAATGCGCTCGGCAATGGCTAATCCCAGCCCGCTACCCCCGACGTTGCTGCGTGCTTTATCAAGGCGCTCAAATGGACGTAAGATCTTTTTCAGGTGCGTTTCCGGTATGCCGGGGCCGTTGTCGAAGACACTGATGACAATGTTATCAGCTTCGATTCTGCTGGCAACGCGAACTTGGCCGCCGCCATAGGCATAAGCATTGCCCACCAGATTATCCAGCAGGCGCTGCATGGCTAGCGGTTTAATCGGTACAGAATAGGTGGGTGCCAGCTGTATGACCAGGTCACGCCCAGCCCTTGCCTGACGGTCGTGCAGCGCTTGCAGCAGCGTGTTGATATCGACCATTTGTACGTGTTCACCTTCAGCGCCACGTACAAAGTCCAGAAACTGATTGATGATGTTATCCATATCGGCGATATCTTCAACCATACCATGCTTAAGGTAGCCGCAATCCTGATCGGGCAGCATTTCAACAGCCAGCCGCAGCCGAGCCAGAGGCGTGCGAATATCATGAGAAACACCAGCCAGAATCAGCGTTCTTTCGGCATCAAGCTCAGCTAAAGAATCAGCCATTTTGTTGAAAGTGCTGCTTACTTCGCGCAACTCGGCTACGCTGTCTTCAGGCAGTTTTTCTGGCTGCTCACCGTTGCGAAGCCTGTTTGCTGCTTTTACAAGCAAATTCAGCGGTCTGTTAATACGTGCAGCAAGTAAATAGCCGCCTGCAAGTGACAGCGCCAGCACCAGCGCACCCCAGCCTAGCCATTGCCAGGGGAAAGGGCGCTCCACATGGATACGTGGAATCACCACCCAAAAGTCATCCTGACCAATGCCAAAGCTTACCCAAAGACCTTCAATGCCATAATGTTTGACGGTGATGATAGTCTCTACGCCCAGGCGTTCGCGTATTTTTTCAGCCACCATTAAAATAAACGGGTCATCTGGCAGCGGCTCGATTTCTTCCATAAAGTCTGCGTAATAGATACGCACACCTTCTTTGCCGGTGAGTTCTGATAATAATGCCAGTCGCAGGTTTTCCTGCGAAGCAATGAGTGAGGCGCGGGTATAGTTGACGACAGTCACTGCTTGCAGAGCAGTCGCTTCAGCGCGAGGTTCGCGCTCAAAATACTCAAATATTTTTAGAGAAGCAAATTGACCTATCGCCAGTAAAACGGCGATAAGCAGCATGATTCTGGCAAGCAGGGTTTTGGGTAAAAGTCGCAATGATCAACCTGAAAAAACGTTGGTTATTAAGTTGGTTATATGTGTTGGCTATAGCCTACGCAGCATTCAATCTTAAAATTGAATGTCAGCTTTTGCCGCTAATCTACTTCACCGTCCGGTATGAACACATAGCCAAAGCCCCACATGGTCTGCAAATAGCGTGGATGCGTTGGGTCAGGTTCAATCAGTTTACGCAGGCGAGATACCTGCACATCTATGCTGCGGTCAAACACGTCCAGTTCACGACCGCGAGCAAGTTGCATGAGCCTATCTCTTGAGAGCGGCTGGCGGGGATGATCCACAAAAACTTTAAGCAAAGCAAACTCGCCACTGGTAATGGCGATGTTATTGCCATTATGGGTAAGTGAGCGTGTGGATGCGTTAAATACAAAATCACCAATGGTGACATTTTCGGTATTGCTGGCGGGAGCGCTTGGCACTACGCGTTCATGTCTGCGCAGCACTGCGTTAATTCTGGCTAACAATTCCCTAGGGTTAAAAGGTTTAGGCAAGTAGTCATCGGCACCCATTTCCAGGCCGATGATTCTATCAACTTCATCGCCGCGAGCGGTGAGCATCACAATCGGCAGCATGGTGCCGCTGCCTCGTATTCTGCGGCAGATAGACAGGCCATCTTCACCCGGCAGCATCAGGTCTAACACGACTAAATCAATAGACTCATTTGCTAAAGTTGCGTCCATTTCTTTTGCATCGTTTGCAACCTTTACCGTAAAACCTTGCTCAGTTAAATAGCGTTGCAAAAGTTCGCGTAAGCGCACGTCATCATCTACCACCAAGATTCTTTTGTTCTGGTCAGTCATAATTATTGGAACCCTAACTTTGAATAGAATTTTTTTGCAATTATCAAGTCATAACCGTTAAGTTATGCATTAAACGAAGTGTAAGCCAATTGGACTGAATATTAAAGTTTTGTTATTAAACTGACTAGATATTATGGTCAGGTAAATAAATCGTTTTTCTTACAATTGCTTACAATTTGGCGCGTAAATGAAACATTCAATTTACAATCGTCATTCATGATTACGGTACTCAAAAACTGAGATAGTTAACGTTGGAAAGTTGATTCTTTGAATTTAATTTTGCAAAACAATATGTCTATATCTAAAGTCGTGTGTCTAGCTATGTGCTTAGGTCTTGGACTCTCGTTCAGCGTTACAGCTGGAGGCAGAAGCAATCTGGTTCCGCTTGCCGACAAATCCAAGCGTATTGTAGATGAAGAGCAGCAAGTTGAAGAAAATGTTAAAACCGACGGCTTGCAGCAAACGCTTAACCTCAATTTTAGCCCTGAACATAGAGAAAAACTTAGAAAAGCGCTGGACGATTATTCACGTTCAGTAGACCCTAGTCATGACCAGATCGAAGAGCGACGCCGCGCCATGCAGGAAAGCATCGAAACCCGTTTCTTTGAGGCAGATACTGACGGTGACAGTACATTAGACCGACAGGAAGCTACCGACAAGCTGCCGCAGATTGCTCGTCATTTCAATACGGTAGACACTAATCAGGATAATCTGATCTCATTAGGCGAGCTGGTTGAAGCGCAGGCGCGCATACAGGAGCGCAGAAAAGCTGTCGATTTAGCACTCGAGCAGCAGAAGCAGCAAAAACAGTTAGAAGCTGAAGCCGCAGCGACAAATGCATCGAAGCCCAAAGGCAAACAAGCCAATAACAGCTCTAAAAAGAAATCTCTTTAAAAGTAATTCCTCCCCACACAAGTTCAACTAAAATAGATCTGCCAGATATATTTAATTCCAGAATTTTTGCGCATCCTGCATCATGATGCTTGCTCAGCATAAACTTAACTGTCGATTCAGACTCTTAAGGTTGTTCTCTCTCACGCGCTTAAGGTATCGATGCATTTAACACTGCAAATTACAGATAGCATCACAGATATCAATTCAGTTGACTGGAATGCACTCGCCGGTGACATGCCATTGCTAAGCCATGCTTTTCTGGCAGCGCTTGAGGCATCCGGTTCGGTTGGTGATGGAACTGGCTGGCAACCTCATCATCTGCTTGTGTTTGATGGTAAGCAGCTGGTTGGTGCAATGCCGCTTTATCTCAAAAATCATTCATACGGTGAGTATGTGTTTGATTGGGCTTGGGCAGACGCTTATGCCCGTAATGGCCTGCAGTATTACCCTAAATTGTTATCTGCCATTCCATTCACGCCGATTACCAGCCAGCGGCTGCTGACAAATAAGCCGGAAGTTCAGGATTTAATGATAAACGCTTTAATGCAGATGATGGGCAAGCAACAATTGTCTTCTGTGCACGTGCTGTTTCCCGATCAAGACTCGGCAGATGCTTTCAGTCGTGCTGGCTGGCTGAAGCGCAATGGTGTGCAATTTCGCTGGCAGAATGAAAAGTTTGATAATTTTGATACATTTTTAAATACTTTAAGCCACGACAAGCGCAAAAAAATACGTCAGGAACGTAAGAAAGTTGCAGCGTCAGCTATCGTGTGCAAGCCGATTAAAGGCGCGGATATTACACCTGAGCAGTGGGCATTTTTTTACAGGTGTTATGAGAATACCTATTTCGAGCATCGATCATCACCATATTTAACCCCAGAGTTCTTTCAGCAGATTGGAACAACCATACCGCAGAACATTTTGCTGATATTGGCCTACTCTGACAACGAACCTGTGGCTGCTGCATTTAATATATATCATCAAACAACACTCTATGGACGTTATTGGGGTGCAGTAAAATATGTGCCTAATCTGCACTTTGAGCTTTGCTATTACCAGGCGCAGGAGTTTTGCATTGCCGAAAACATACAATATTTTGAAGGCGGCGCTCAGGGTGAGCACAAACTTGCGCGAGGGTTTAAGCCCAGGCCAACTTGTTCCTATCATAAAATTGCGCATCCTCAATTTGCACGGGCGATTGAAGATTTCGTGCGCAGAGAATCAGAAGGTGTCGACGCTTATACCAATGAGCTAGAAGAGCGTGCGCCATTCAAGGCGATGGCAGAGTAGGTGTTTAGCTAGCTGTCTTTTTCAAGCCGCAGCTTTGCTGTATCTGGCTTTTAACTGCGGCAAAGTTTTTACTCGCACCGGTCGCCTGTGCATAGGGATTCGAATCTACATATTCCACGTAACGCATCTGCCGTTCACTCGCGATTGCTGATGTTTTGCTGATCTGGCATTCGCAGCCTTCTGCCAGTTGCTGTGTTGATGCAAACTGTTTAGTGCATTTTGCAAGCTGCTGCTGACGAAATTCATTGCTCCAGGGCTGAGGGTTCTGCATTTTTTCATCAATATTTGCGCGTTGCTGGGTCAGCATTGCGTACATCATCTCAATACTGGCGCGCAATTTTCCAAGCGCTCCAGACTGCAGGGTGTCTGCATGGCTGGCTTGTAATGTAACGGGGTCAATTGTGAATGCCGCATTTAAAGTGGTAGTTTCAGGCAGTACATAACCCTGTGAAAATAGTATGATCTTTTTGGCCGGATCAGCGGCCAGCAGTAAATTAGCATCCTTCACGTCACTTTCCGGTAGGGTAACTTCAAAATTAACTTTGCATGCGCCTTCTTCTGCCAAGTGCATTTTGAATTGAATTTTATTGTCTGTAACAGCGTCGGAAAACGCTGGTGGAATTCTGCCCAGCATATATTCAATTTCATTATTGCTAAGCTTCTGCAACGTATTAGTATCCAAGCATGCTGCCTGCGCGGTAAAGCTGCTAACAGATAAAACCAGGATGGTAAACGTGGCTAAAACAAGACGCATGGCATGACCCTCATAAAGCAATATTGTTTGTTTAATGAATTTGATAAAAGTTAATCGCAAAGTCTGTGAGTAGACTTTGCGATTAACGCCAGAGTTCCTCAATTCATTTTTAGCAGACAGGGTGCCAAGCCGAAACACTGGGTGAGCAGCTACGAAAAAGGGGTGGCTACATAGTTTCATGTAGCCACCCCCTTGCTTGCGAAAAGTATGATTGGTTTGAATTTAAACCAATAATTTAGTTATTTAGCATGACGATCACATTTTTCATGCATGGCTTTACGTTCAGCGTCATCTATTTTTCCATCTTTGTTTGTATCCATTTTTGAAAACATTTTTTCAGCGCGTGCCTGATGTTTTGCCATAAATTCATCTTTGCTTACGACACCGTCTTTGTTTGCATCAGCATCTTGCCAGCTGTGCATTTTGTCACCAGCATGGTCGTGATTCATCTCGTGATGGTTTGCACTTGCAGTTTGTGACAAGCCCAATAGTAATGACGAAATTGCGAGGATTTGTAATGTTTTCATATTGTGTCCTTTGGTTAATAACGTTCAGTTAAATCAATAGTGCAATTACATAAACTATATCGCTATGATTCAAATATAGAAGTCTAAGTTCATTTATTAATGCTTAGCATTTTGTCTTCTGTGTTAGCTATAACGTATGCAAGTCTGATACGGTGTACTTGATGGATTATTTATTCTCGTACCAGCCACGGCTTTGATTCACTACGCGCACAACTAGCAACATCACCGGCACTTCAATTAAAACGCCGACTACGGTTGCCAGTGCTGCGCCTGAATGAAAGCCAAACAGGCTGATTGCGGCCGCCACAGCCAGCTCAAAGAAATTACTGGCGCCAATAAGCGCAGAAGGGCAGGCGATGTTATGTTTTTCGCCGACTTTTTTATTTAGCCAGTAAGCGAGTGCAGAATTAAAAAATACCTGAATCAGGATAGGCACTGCCAGCAGCGCAATCACCAAAGGTTGTTTTAAAATAGCCTCACCTTGAAAAGCAAACAGCAGCAGGAGTGTTAGCAGCAGTGCACAGATAGACCAAGGGCCTATTTTTTGCATTGCTGCATCAAAAGCCTGCTGGCCTTTATTGAGTAAAACCCTGCGCCAAAGCTGCGCAATTAATACTGGAATCAAAATATAAAGCACGACAGAAGTGAACAGCGTTGCCCAGGGCACAGTAATTGCTGAAATACCAAGCAGCAAAGCCACAATAGGGGCAAATGCAAAAATCATAATGGTGTCATTCAATGCTACCTGAGACAGCGTAAATAGCGGGTCGCCATTGGTGAGTTTGCTCCATACAAACACCATTGCCGTGCAAGGTGCCGCAGCAAGTAATATCAAGCCCGCAATATAGCTATCAATCTGGTCTGGCGGCAGCATAGGCGCAAACAAATTGCGAATAAACAGCCAGCCCAGAAAAGCCATGGTGAAGGGCTTAACCAGCCAGTTAACGAACAGCGTAACACCTATGCCTTTGATATGCATTCTGACTTCGTGCAATGCGCCAAAATCTACCTTCACCAGCATCGGGATAATCATGACCCATATTAAAATCCCTACAGGCAGATTAACCTGCGCAATTTCCATGTTGCCGATGGCTTGGAATAGCCCGGGGAAAAACTGGCCGAGTGTAATCCCGAAAATGATGCAAAGACCTACCCATAGTGTCAGGTAACGTTCAAAAATACTCATGGAGGGAGTTGATTTTTCAGTGTTCATATTGTGCTTGTTGGTACAATTATTTTAATTAAGGTGATGCAGTCATTAGCCCGCAGCTAGTTGCAATAAACGCGAGACGCCTACCGGTTCATTTTGCGCCATAGGCACTACTGCGTAGCGTTTTGAATGCAACTTTGCAACTGTATTAATTTCGACCAGCTCGTTGAGTGCCCTTTGATGCAGTAACGATGAATTGGTGGAGGTTGCAGCCACGCTGTTGTTAATCACCCAAGCCCAAGGCTCTATGCCCGCACGTTGCAAATCAGCTTGCAAGTTGGCAGCTTCCAGTACGGGTGTTTTTTCTGCCAGTGTCACGATGAGTATTTTGGTTTGCTTAGGGTCTTGCAACTGCATCATCGGCGTGGTGAAGTGCAGATGCGCTTTATCCATTTGGCGCGCTACTTCACGGTGGTAAGCACCAGTAGCATCAAGCAGCAATAATGTATGTCCGGTTGGTGCGGTATCCATCACCACGAATTTCTTCCCTGCTTCACGAATGATTCTTGAGAACGCCTGAAATACTGCGATTTCTTCAGTGCAAGGTGAACGCAAGTCTTCTTCTAGCAGGGCACGACCTTGTGCATCCAGCTTTGCACCTTTAGTTTTTAGCACGTGATTACGATAGCGCTCGGTTTCCTCATGCGGATCAATACGGCTCACGGTTAAGTTGTCTAGTGTGCCATTTAACGTATCGGATAAATGTGCTGCCGGGTCTGATGTAGTCAGGTGTACCGCTAGTCCACGGCGAGCCAGTTCTACAGCAACTGCAGCCGCCACCGTGGTTTTGCCAACGCCGCCTTTTCCCATGGTCATCACTAAACCATGACCATCTGCAGCGATGCTGTCTACCAGACTGGATAAGCTGGGTTTATCCACTTCAATCAGTGAACTGTTTTTACTGCTAGTCTGATAGGGTGTGTCTGTCAGCAACTGATGCAAAGCCTCTAAACCAACCAGATCAAAGGCTTTGAGTGAAACCTGATCTTGCGGCAGTGATTTTAAAACATCAGGGGTTGAATCAAGTGCAGTCTGTTCACGTTTATAAATCGCAGCGGCTAGCAGATCATTTTCTGCTTCTACTTTTGGCAGAATACCGTTGATTACCAGATATTGCTGTTTCAATCCGATGCCAGCTAGTTCTTCATGGGTGTGCGCAACTTCGCGTAATGTAGATTGCTGAGCGCGTGCAACCAGAATCAGTCGTGTGCGATTCGCATCGGCAAGTGCATCAACTGCTGCTTTGTATTGCTCACGCTGTTTCTCCAGGCCTGCCAGTGGGCCGAGGCAGGATGCATCGCCTTTACCTTGTTCTAAAAAGCCGCTCCATGCACCTGGAAGCTGCAATAATCGAATGGTATGACCCGTAGGCGCAGTATCAAAAATGATGTGATCGTAATGGTCTGTCATTGGGGAGTCGATCAATAATGCGGTAAATTCATCAAAGGCTGCAATCTCAGTGGTACAGGCGCCTGACAATTGTTCTTCAATACCTTTAACGACATCATCTGGCAGTATGCCGCGCACTGGATTCACAATGCGATCACGGTAAGCTTGCGCTGCTGCTTGCGGGTCTATTTCCAGCGCAGACAAGTTTGCTACGGCTGGAACAGCAGTAATGATGTTACCGATGGTAATTCCAAACACTTGCCCGACGTTAGATGCTGGATCTGTACTCACCAGCAAGATGCGATTGCCAGCTTCTGCCAATTGGATTGCTGTGGCACAGGCGATTGAAGTTTTACCTACGCCGCCTTTGCCGGTAAAGAACAGAAAGCGCGGCGGCTGGTTTAGAAATTTCATCGGCTAACCTTAATATTTATTGAGTTAACAATAACTGACTAGCAGCATTTGCCGCCGGAGCAGCAGCTGGTTACCGGGGCAATTTCAATAGCTGTATGATGAATGCCTGCCCAGCGTGTCAGTTCCGTACGGTTTGGGTAACGTCCGGCTAATGCCACTTCTCCGTCTACTAATATTAACGGCAACGCTTCTGCGCCAGAGCGCTCCAGAAATCCGCGTACTACCTGATTGTTAGCAAATTCCATCGGCTGTTGTGCCAGATTAAAGCGCTGTACTTGGGCGCCTTGCTGCTTCGCCCAATCCAAATCTGCTGAAAATGTCACGAGCTGTTGGTCAACATCAGTGCCACAAACGCCGCTATCACAACACATGGCGGGGTCAAATATTTGTATGGATTTCATGATTACTCTCCTTTAAACAATTTCGATGGCAATTTTATCCATCGCGGCTTTTAAGGCCGGTTTGTCATGTTGCAGCTGCGCTAAAGGCAGTGCAAAAAAAGCTTCGATTCTGGCGCGCAGTATGCTGTAGGCTTGCATAAAAGCGGCATCAATTACTTCATCTGTACCGGTAACATGTGCCGGGTCTTCAACACCCCAATGGCTTCTCAGTACCGGGCCTAAATAAACCGGACACGTTTCATTGGCTGCATTGCCGCATACTGAAATGACAACGTCAGGTGTGGTTGGCAGCTTATCCCATGATTTGCTGTAATAGCCCTCGGTAGAAATACCTTCACGCGCCAGCAGTGCCAGGGATCTGGGATGCACCTGCCCAGTAGGTTTGCTGCCTGCGCTCATTGCATGCCAGCCTGCTGGAGCCAAGTGGTTAAATGTGGCCTCAGCCAATATAGAGCGGCATGAGTTGCCTGTGCATAAAAATAATACGTTCACTTTAATTTTCTCCTGAACTTAATTCTGCTTAATGACAGCAGCCCCTGAGCAGGTAGATTCAGCGCGTATCGTTGCGCAATCTTCAGGTCTGCCCGCGCAGCATTCTTCTGTAAGGTAGGCGATTAAATCCAGCATTAGCGGTAGGTTTGCGCGATAGCGCTGGAACCGGCCCTCTTGCTCAACAGTAAGCATGCGGGCGTTGGTCATGGCTTTTAGGTGAAAAGAGAGATTGGTTGGCGGTATTGCAAGCTCAGAGGCAATTTCGCCAGCTACCATACCTTCAAGCCCCTGTTTTACTAAAAGCCTGAACACATCCAGACGCACCCCTGATGACAGGGTTTCAAAAGCTGTTGTTGCTGTAATTTTATCCATAGTTTTAATACTACAACAATTATTGAAATATTGCATTAGTTTGCAATTGTAAATTGTGTATGTTGAACAGGATTAAATTATTGATTGCTGCAGCTTGTGATTAGCTATTGCTAAAACACGCAGATTGAGCACTGTACTGGGTTTGTTACAAATTGTAAAAAATTATAAATTTTGATGAAAAACACTTGCAATGTGTGGAATGCAAGTAAATCAAGTTACTTTGTTATGCACATTATTTAGTGATGTGGCCTAATAGTGCCTAAAAAGCCTTACCAATCAACGGCTGGAGTGTAACATATTGATTTTAAATGATTTATTTTATGGTATAAAATTTATACGATTTAAAAAAATCGTTATAAATCTGTAAGTTACAGTTTTGTTGCACAAGTAACCACAAAGTTATCCACAGTTTTTGTGGAGAACATTTTGTAAGCAGGTTTCGGCTGGAATATGCCCTAATTGTATCTAAATGTTTACTTTTTACGTGCTACGGTATCGGGAAGCGGATAGTGGTAATAAAGCGCGTTTAAGTGCTTGGCTACACTTTCAATATCGTGTTTATCCCATTTGAGATTTGAAATGCTTTGCCATAGCCTCACCTGAGAGACAAGGCTGGGCCAGTCAGAAACCTTTTTATTTGCCAGCCAGTGCTTTTGTTCGGTATGGCATGCAATGCAGTGCAATGAATAAAGTAGTTTGCCGCGGGAGATATCATTAACTGATTGTTCATCAGCATGTGCCAGGTGATTGAGCGAAAGTGTTAATGAGGCAAGTGCCAATGCATGCGCTATAGATTTGCTTAATTTAAAATTCATTGCTGACTTCTTTCGACTTTAAATTGATGACGATTCAAGTTAAATATCCGCTATATAATCTTAAGGCTCAATCGTAACAGCAGACTTTATATAGTAATGATCAAGCTTAGTGATTGTTTCCACAGTTTATAAAATTTAAATAACTGTAATTTTATTGTGCGCTTAATGGCTGCACTCTGCAACGCTTGGCTCTGAAACCGCTGGTGCGAATCAATGTGTTATCAACAGATTGGTAGGTGGGAATAAGATGGGTAAACGCCAGGCAAAAAAATAGCGCTTCTGCAAAAAAGCGCTTTTAAATATGGAGAAAATATATTGCAAACCAATATATATGTGTACATATTACCGAGCAATAATTAATGAATTATTTCAGATGGTTAACTAATTGTTTCAATAGTCAATAAATCAAATAAATGTGGCTAAAAATCATTACTTAAACCGGGATGCGACCTCTTTTCAGGTACTATCTGACTTCGACAAATCAAGAGACGTAATTCCCTAATGCAAACAGAAGTAAAAGATAAGCCCAGATACGCCATTGTGGCGGCCGTACAACTGCCTAGTGTGACTGACCTGGAGTTCGAGGCATCTCTGACCGAGTTACGCGAACTTGCTAAAACGCTAGGATACGTGGTGGTCAAAACATTTGTGCAGAAGCGTATGGGGTTTGATATGCGTGCATATCTTGGTACCGGTAAGCGCCAGGAAATAAATGAATATGTAAGTAACGAGCCTGAGACTGAAATCGAAGCCTTGCTGGTAGATCACGAAATATCGCCATCGCAGGCACGTAACCTTGAGCTTGAAGTCGGCTGTGAGGTCATGGATCGCACCATGGTGATTCTGGAAATCTTTCACCGTAATGCCCGCTCGCGTGCAGCGCGTGCGCAGGTAGAAATAGCGCGCCTTGGCTATATGGCGCCACGCCTGCGTGAAGCGGCAAAACTTGCGGGTCCGCAAGGCCGTCAGCGCAGCGGTGAGGGCGGTCGCGGTGCGGGTGAATCGCAAACCGAGCTGGATCGACGCAAGATTCGTGACCGAATCGCAGAACTGCAGCTTGAAATTGTTGCTATGGACGCCGAGCGTAAAACGCAGCGTGCAAGGCGACAAGAGCGCAAGGGTCTTGCCGCTGTAGCACTCGTTGGTTATACCAATGCAGGTAAATCTACTTTGATGCGCGCGCTCACAGGCAGCGAAGTGCTGGTGGCAAATAAACTCTTCGCAACACTGGATACCACAGTGCGCGCGCTTTACCCGGAAAGCGTTCCGCGCGTACTGGTGAGCGACACCGTAGGCTTCATCAAAAATCTGCCTCACGGCCTTGTCGCCTCATTCAAATCAACATTGGACGAAGCGCTTGATGCTTCTTTATTACTGCACGTAATCGATGCAAGCGACCCCGGTTTTGAGCGCCAGCTTGAAGTGACCGATGAGGTGCTTGAGGAAATCGGCGCCAATGTCGTGCCGCGTATTCGAGTGTTTAACAAGATCGACCATGTTGGCGACGCAACGGCACAAGCTGAGTGTGAAGCAGCCTTGCGCGCGAAATATCCGGATTGCATCGTGATGAGTGCACGCAGGCCGGATGAGGTTGCAAAACTGCACCATAAAATTGTTGAATTTTTTCAGCAGGATCTGGTTGAAGCGGAGATTTTTCTGCCGTGGACTGCGCAGCAGCTACGTGGAGAAATCTATGCTAACTGCCAGGTGCTGGAAGAGCGCTCAGATAACGATGGTGCCTTTTTCCGCGTGCGTAGTGAAGCTGATGTGATTAGAAATATACGTGAACAGTGCGGCGTGGAGTAATACGAAATTAAACTAATGACTTTAAGATTGAGTTGATTAGATTAATGATGACTGGATTAATGTCAGCGTAATCGTCAGTACAAATTTAATAGCATTAAGTGAAAACGCCCCAATCTCTGAAAGGGGCGCTTGTATTAGTGCTCACAGACATTCAGGTGTGTGTGCATACCCACTTGTTCTAGATCATGTATATATATTGCCTGCTGTTACCAAGGTAGGCCGCAATCAGCAAACAAGTCATGGCAACAACCGTTAAATTCCTGCGTAGCGGCATATACCAGGCTGGCAAATCTACATGGTCAAATAGTTGCTTATCGCGTATCAGGGCGATTGCAAAAAACACTGCAAGCAGCACAAATCCATAGAATTTTGGAATGGATAACGATATCCATGCGGCTAATGAAGGAACAACGCTCCACAAAAATGACCTGCGCTGCTTGTCGATAGGCAGCTCATGCAGCAGCATGGCGAATGACCAGTGCAAAGCACCTACAAAACTCAAGATCACTGCGCCATAGCTAAGTAGAAAATGACGCCACATATCAAGGTGGCTAAAATCAAAAAACAGAAATATTGTAGGCACAATAAAAGGCAGTAAGCCAAAGTAACCGAGCAATTTTGGCATTGCTGAGATGTAGTGTTTTTTCATATTGTTAAAATTAATAGGTATTGTTCAGTCTATTATATTGCCAGCGCAGCAGACGCACTACCAAAGCTTTATTAAGTTGAGTTCATGATTTTACTGACTCTGCATTCATGAACAGCAATAGGGGGTTAATTTCTGGTCGGCGCATAATGTAATCACACAAACACGACATGTTGTCGGTTTAACAGATTAAAACTCAGGAGAATAATTATGTGGACTAAACCAGCTGCTACAGAAATGCGTTTTGGCTTTGAAGTAACAATGTACGTAATGAACAAATAAAAGCCTAGCTTAGCTAGGCTTTTTTATTGTTTAAAATCCAGTTTCTATAAAGACATCACACTGTCACTGCAAGCGTTTTAGGTTTTAGCAGCGAGCCAAGCGTTGCGGGTGGCAATGAATAACCTATGCATTGAGTAATAATCAGGCTGTGCCTCTGCACTTGGGGAATTTAGAGCATCCTAAGAATTCACTGCCTGCATTAGCGCCCTTTTTAGCCATTCTTTTCACCATGTCTGAGCCACACAGTGGGCATTTAGGATTTACAGATTGAGATTGCTTAATTGTGATCGATTGACTGATATTAGGCTGCACTTGAACGCTCGATACTAAATCCAGTAGTTCCGAGCCATCAATTAACCAGATGGGCTTACCCTCTGCAAACAACCTCGCCTCAGCAGTGTAGTTACCGCTACTCACAAAAATACAGTCGTTAGCCCGCTCTGCCGTCATTACGCCATACAACTCACGAATCAGCGGAACACCGATAGAGAATGTTTTCCACCGTTTGCATTGCACGATAGATTTTTTGCCATTTTTATTCAGAATTAGGTCAATGCCGCCATCAGCACCGCCACCGCCATTTTCTTTAACTTCAAAGCCTTTGCGTTTAAAAGCTTCGCCTACAAGTAATTCAAACTCCTGCCATGACATAGCACGAATAGTTTCCAGACTTGATTGATGATCAAGCAACTTACTACGCGCCTTACTTTTAAATATAGATACACCAGCACCAATAATAAAAGCTAAAGGAATAACATATTGAAGTATTTTGGCAAAGCTAACGAACAGAGTTTTATAAATGGAATCACTAAACGCGTTCAAATCTTTTGCTGGGGTTAAGGGCATGCCTGCTACATAATGAAAGCCAATATAGCTAATCAAGGCAAGTGGAATGCTAACTTTCCATGAAATACTCGCTGCAAAATCAAGAAGGGTTTCTAAAGGAGAGTCTTTTTTTCTTCTAGCCATTTTTATTCTTTTTTATTAATTAACAGAGCGGTAACTATAGCAATAGTTAGGTGTTTGTAGAGAAATCAACACAAGTTTGTTTAGTAGTAAGTGAATCGCCACCAATTTTGTAGACGCTAGTCAGCCGTTTTCTTGAATTGATTTTCGTAGTCTATCGGAGATAACAAGTTATTGGAATTATGACGTCGT
>LNAP01000286.1_pt1 | contig 57818 bp, 52 predicted proteins | sample 602601 | NCBI WGS metagenome assembly LNAP01 (sample SAMN02440304, study PRJNA202911) | soil metagenome | biome: Subtropical and temperate rainforests or woodlands; isolation source: soil samples (1 kg each in a 20% v/v slurry with milli Q water) were... ...
AGAACAGCCGTGCCACTTGAAACTCAAAGACCCGAGCATCCCGATCGGCACCAACCTGCCGCTCTACGATGAACCGGCGCAGCGCTACTGCCCGGCCGGCGTGTATGAAGTGATCACCCAGGAAGACGGCGAGAAGCGCTTCCAGATCAACGCCCAGAACTGCGTACACTGCAAGACCTGTGACATCAAGGACCCTTCGCAGAACATCACCTGGGTTACGCCGGAAGGCGCGGGTGGGCCGACTTACCCCAACATGTAAAAAGCCCACGCCGGAGGCCGATAGACTCGGCTATCCGGCGGGCTTTCAGGGTGTCGGTGCGCAGGCGGCCTGGCCCGCAGCTGCCTTGAGCTTTTCAAACTGCTCAATGACCGCCAGGCTGTCCGCGATGGCCTCCACGAACTTGGGACGAGAAGCGATACGTTGGACATAGCGGGTCGTCTTGGGATGATCGACCAACCATCCGTCGCTCTGGGCCAGATAAAGCGGAAAGCACAGCATGAAGTCGGCACCTGTGGGTTCTGGCCCCACGACGTACCCCTCTTCACCCAGGGTATCCTCAAGTATCTGCAGATATTCAATGGCCCGTTTCTTAGCATCCAGCCCCACCTGGGGCACTCGCTCTTTCAATCCGGCCGGAAAGGGCATGCAGTGATCCCAGTAGATCCGCTGATAAATGGCAAACAGTGATTCGGACCAATGCATCCATTGATCAACCAGCGCGGCTTCATTCGTACCATCAGGATATCTGAAACGGCCCTGGCCGTACTTGCGCAGTAAATGATTGATGATGGCGCCGGATTCGATCAAGGCAAAACCATCGTCGACGATCACCGGCAACGAGCCCATCGGGCTGACTTTACGAAACGCCGGTTGGTGGCGGTCGTCGTTGTAGAGGCTCATTTCGATCAGGTTGTAGTCGACCCCCAGCTCGGCAAGCAACCAAGTGATACGAAAGGTACGGGTGGTGGGTGCGTGGTAAACGTCAAGCATATGCATACTCCGCGGCACATGAATCAAACCGTGCCCGTGTCTACCGGGTCACACACCAGCATCAACGTCGACGCCCGATCGAGGAACTTCAGCTCGTCCTCTACCAGAATGGGATTGATGTCAGGATCATTAAAAATCCTCGACATTTCCTGAACCGCCAGCGCGTCCTTCAAATACATTTCGGTAATGACATCGTACTCACTGGCGACGGGCGAAGGCGCAGTCCCCTTGGCTTGATTGCTGGGATTGAGCACAGCCTGCACCGGGTAATTTCGAACATACCGTTCCAACAGATGCCCGATATATTTCTGCGCCAGTTTCACATGGCTGCTTTCGTAATGATCGCGGAACGCCTGTGGGGTGATGCCGGCTTTGCGCTTGAGCATGAATATAAGTTTGACCATGACGACTCCAGATTGCGTGAGTTGATAGGTATCTTCAAACAGTCGGTGCGTAATTACCGGCCAGTTCAGGGAAACGACAGGCCGCCATTGACACTGATCACACTTCCCGACACTTGATCGGAATCGCTGCTGGCGAAATACAGCGCAGTCTTGGCGATATCGGAGGGCACGTTCATGCCGAACGGTGTCTGCGCTTCAATTTTCGCGAAGGCTTTGGACAGGACATGATCCGCGCCATACAACTGGGCATAGTTATGGATGGGGGTATCCTTGGTCAGGGTCGTAGCGATGCAGTTAACCCGGATACCCTTGCGCGCCAACTCCTTGCCCACTGCCCGGGTAAAGTACATCAGGCCTGCGGCGGCGGTGCCCACCAGGGTTTCACTGGGCGTAGGGGTGCGTCCGGCGTCGGAAGTCACGAACACGACCTTGCCGTAACCCTGGGCAGCCATGGGCGCAACCGCCGCATGCAGGCAATTCATCCTGGAGATCAGTTGCCCGTTGAGCATACGTGCGTATTCTTCGGTCGGCATCTGCTCGAACAGATCCGGTTTACCGCCACCGGGTGAGCCACTGACCACCAGAATATCCAGCTTGCCGAAGCGAGCGATGACACGTTCGACCACGGCGACCATGCTGGACGGGTCGTTCATGTCCCCCGGCTCCCAAACCGCCAGCAGCCCCTCGTCGGTGAGCCGTGCCACCAACGCAGGCGGCTCATCCCGTGGCCGACTGTTGACGACGACCTGCGCGCCCTGTCGGGCAAATTCGCTGGCAATCGCTTCGCCCAATGACTGGCTGCCGCCGATCACCAGAGCAACCCTATTTTTAAGTCGCATTATTCTTCCTCTTTTGAGTATTCAGCCCAAAACCGTCGGCTGGCTGGAGCACGACAACTGCGTTTCAGGTAATGGTCCGCGCAATAATTTCCTTCATGATTTCTGAAGTGCCGCCATAGATCCTGGCAACACGCGCGTCGACCCACGCTCGGCTCACGCGGTACTCGCTCATGAATCCATAACCGCCATGCAATTGAAGAAACTCGTCCAACAGAGTGTTCTGCAGTTCCGACCCCACCAGTTTGGCCATGGCGGCCATCTCGGGCGATAAGGTATCGGCCATGGACAACGCCAGGCAGTGGTCGACAAAGACCCGCAACATGGTCATCTGCGCCTTGGCTTCGGCGAGCTTGAAACGTGAGTTCTGGAAGTCGAGCACCGACTGGTTGAACACCTTGCGCTCACGGGTGTAAGCGACGGTTTCGTCAAACATCGCCTCCAGGCAGGCCGCCGCGCGGATAGCGATGATCAGCCGCTCCCAGGCCAACTGGTTGCTCAGGTATTTGAAACCTTCGTTTTCCTCGCCCAGGCGATTCTCGACAGGAACGCGGACCTGGTCGAAAAACAACTCGGCGGTGTCCTGGCCACGCAGGCCGATTTTTTTGAGCTTTTTGCCTTTGCTGAACCCGGCACGGTCAGTCTCGACGCACAACAACGTCAGACGCTTATCGTCTGGGTCGAGCTTGGTGGCCGTCACGGCGAGGTCGGCATTGATGCCATTGGTGATGAAGGTCTTGGCGCCGTGCACCACATAGTGGTCGCCCTCACGCCGGGCGCTGGTGCGCATCGCGCGCAGATCGGAGCCCATGCCCGGTTCCGACATGGCGATCACGGCGATCAGTTCGCCTCTGGCCATGGGCGGTAACCAGCGCTGTTTTTGCTCTTCGCTGCCATACGTGAGCAGGTAGTGAGCGACGATTTCCGAATGGGTGGTAAAGCCCACGGCGGTTGCGTTCACCCTGGCCAGTTCCTCGATCATCACCGCCGAGTGGCCGCGATCGCCGCCGCCACCGCCATAAGCCTCGGGAATGCCGACGCAGAGCAACCCCTCCTGCCCCGCTCTGCGCCAGATTTCACGCGGCACCACGCCCTGCTCTTCCCACGTATCGTGATGAGGTACGATTTCACGCTCGATGAAGCGCCGCACTTGCTCGCGGAAGATAGTGTGATCGTCGCGAAAGATATTACGCATGGTCAAATTACCTGTGCAATTGCGGCTGACGCCGCAGCGGGGTTTCAGGGAGTGATCTGAACCACCATGGACCCTTTCAAATGCTCACCCCGGCTGTTTTTACCGACGAAGGTGTAAGCTCGTGCGCAAGCCTCAGGATGCTCCGTTGGTTGCCCCGAGAGGTGCAGCACGTCTCCTGGGCAGCACGGCACGCCAAGGCGCAACGATAAGTGCGTCAGCAGTCCTCGCGGCTCGTACACACCGGCATAACGAAAGGCCATGGCGGCCGACGTCGCGATATTCATGATGATGTCGGGAAGCCCCTGGGCCTGGGCCAGATCGCGGTCATGGTGGACACGTTCAAAGTCATTCCCGACCATCGCACCGGCAGCGATCAGTGTGGTATCGACGTCAATCGTCAATCCTTCGTTCGGGGCTGCCGCCGATGCGGGAACGGGACGGCCCAATGCTGGCGCAGCCTGGTTGGGGCAGAAGTAAAAGCAACGGATCTTCAGCTCGCCGAGTTTTACGCCCTCCTGATCGAACCATTCATGGAACTCTGTGGCGAAATAGCCCGCCCCCAGCGGTGTCTCCTTGCGCTCCGAGATCGACTCCAGGCTGACGTGCGTGGTGATGAGATCGCCCACGCGAGCGAGCCGCATGGATGTCAGATCATAATTGGTGGCCACGATCGCGCTGTACCCAGCCTCGGTAAAGCCTTGGCGCAATGCTCGATTAACCCCATGTTCATGGTGTTGCAGCTCGAGCACGGTCCACAGTTGCAGCATGACCGGCGGTGCGACTGCGACGTCGTAACCACGACTAGCGGCCACGCCCGGCTGTGTATAGAGAGGATCGGTGACCCCCATGACATGGCACCAGTTACGAATCGCCCAGGCACTGACCGGCACGCTTGCGGTCACTTGGATCGGCGTCACACGGCTTACCAACCCGGCAACATCGAAGGTTTCAACGGTTACGTCATTCATATCGCGTCCGCTTGAGTTAAGAGTCTGTGCAGCCCCAGGTCAGTGTTAAATGCCGGCTGTTCTAGGTGAGCGAGCCGTCTCCAACTGATACCAGGTGGAGGCGGTAATCCCCTCTTCGCGCAACAGGTATTTTTTGACCCTGCCACTTTGTGTACGGGGCAGGCTATGGCGAAACTCGATGAAGCGCGGTACCGCGAACTTCGGCAGGTTTTCGCCCGCCCACAGCCACAGCTCCTGTTCACTGATCAGGGCCTCGCTGCGCAGCACCAGGGTAATCTTGAGTTCGTCCTCGGAGACGTCCGACTTGATCGCATGCGCGGCTATCTCCGCGACGTCCGGGTGAGTGAGGAAGGCTTGCTCAACTTCAAAGCTGGAGATGTTCTCACCGCCTCGGCGCAGGCAATCTTTCTTGCGGTCGGCGAAGAAGAAATAGCCCTGCGCGTCGAAAGAGCCCAGGTCACCGGTGTGGAACCACAGGTTCTCCAGGCAGGCCGCCGTGGCTTGCGGGTTGCGCCAATACCCCGCGAACATGATGTCCGGCTTGTTCGGGCGCACGACCACTTCACCGACCGTTCCGGGTGCGCACTCATTGCCCTGCTCATCCAGAATGCGCACGTCGAACGCCTCGCACTTACGCCCCGAAGCCCCCTCGGGAATATTCGGATCGTCCACCATGGTGATGGTCAACAGACAGGCTTCGGTCAGGCCATAGCCCAGTGGCACGACATGTTGCAGCCCGAACAGTTCCTTCCACTGGGCAATCAGCGCGCCGGTCAGGGGGACCCCGTAGACGGCGCGTAACCGACCACGATAACGCTCGGATATCTCAGTGCGTCCGCCTGCCGGAATCAACGTCAGCATGACGCTCAACAGAAACGCGATGGTCGCGTTGCTCTGCTCGATCTGCTCCCAGAACCGGGACGCCGAAAAACGCGGCGCCACGGCAGCCGTCGAGCCGGCGTAGAGTGCACTCAGCACCACGCCGAACGCGGCCGCGCAGTGAAACAAGGGGCACGGCGACCAATGCACATCGTCTTTTTCCAACCTCAGCGAAGACGCCACTTGCCATCCGAAATGGCAGGCATAGTTGTGCGTGATCATGCAGCCTTTGGACGGCCCGGTCGTGCCGGAGGTGTAGACCAGCATCGCCAGGTCACCGGGCTGGCTGCGCGAATCGTTCGCCAGTGCGTCTTGCGCCCACGCAGCCGCAAAGGGCAACACCTGCAGACGGCTCGCGACGTCACTGCTCTCGCCTCTGACCAGTAACGTCGTGGCCTCATGCAGGCCGGCCTCGATCGACAGGATTCGTTCCACATAATGCGCTTCGGCCACCAGCAGCTTCGCGCCGGAATCTGCCAGTTGATGGCGCAGGAATTCACCCTTCATGTCGACGTTGATAGGCACGAACACCGCATCGAGCTGGTTGACGGCAAACCAGAGAAAGACGAAGTCGCTGCTGTTATCCATCAATACGCACACGCGATCGCCAGGCACTACGCCCAGCGCGCGCAGGCCGCCGGCCAGGCGCCCGACCTGATGGCGAGTCTGGGCAAAGGTGAACAATTGGCCACTGAAATCCAGATAAGTCGAATCGGGCCATTGGCTGGCAGCTTGCGCCAGCAGTGCCGGAAGACTGCGTTGCTCGTGGACGCTCCACGCTGTCATGGGTCACACCTCTTTTATTATTGTTTGGCCAGGTTACGCTTCTGCGCAAATATCAAGCTTGATTCGCTGTTAAGCACTGCTGGACAGATCAAGGATGATTTTTCCGTTCGTTCTATTCTGGAGCAGCTCCATCATCGGGATTGTCTGCAGATGAACCTCAGTAAGCTTGTATCTGAAAGTCGTGCTGGAACGCCCCCACCCGCCGGCCCAGGATCAAACATGGGTTGTACGAGAGGTCCTGAACTTACGGCGCGCCGGCACGCTTCTGACCAGCAATGGCTGAGTTTTTTCACGCAACAGGTAATGGGACAGCGCGGGTATCAATATCAAGGCGCCGACCATGTTCCAGATGAACATGAAGGCCAGCAGAATCCCCATATCCGCTTGAAACTTGATGGGCGACCAGACCCATGTCACCGCGCCGGCGGCCAGCGTCACCCCCACCAGTGCGACCACTTTGCCGGTAAATTCAAGGGCATGCCGGTAGGCTTCTTGCAACGGCAAGCCGGCGCGCTGATACATCAATTGCACTGAGAGCAAGTACAGCGAGTAATCCACGCCGATGCCCACACCCAGTGCGATCACTGGCAGGGTGGAGACTTTGAGGCCAATCCCGAGGACCACCATCAGCGCCTTGGATAAGATCGAGGTCATCACCAGCGGAATCAGGGCAACGAGTACCGCGCGCCAACTGCGAAACGCGATGAAGCACAAGAGCGCCACGGCCCCATATACCGCGGCGTACATTTTCAGGATCGATTCGCGAACCACGATATTGGTGACCGCCTCGATGCCCGCCGAGCCGGCCGCGGGCAGGATATGTAAGGTCGCCGTACCGTGTTCACGGGAAAACTGCTCCACCACCGAGAGCACATGATCAAGCGTGTCCGACTTGTGATCGGCCAGGTAGGCGATGACCGGCACCAGGGAACAGGCGGTATCGGCAACCTCAGGGTTGTCCGCCAGTGTCCAGTTCACCGCGCCGCCCACCAGCATCTGGTTGCGAGAAATCGTCAGCCATTTGGGGTTGCCTTCATTCAGGCCAGCGATGGTGCGTCGTACGTTGTCAGCCAAAGAAGTGGTGCCCAACACACCCGGCACTTGCTGCAACGCCCAACTCAGCCGCTCCACCTCTTTGAGGGTTTCGTAGTGATCGCAACCACCTGGGGGGGTCTTGACCATTACCACGAACTGGTCTCCGGACAACCTGAAGTGGCTATTGATGTAGCCGACGTCCTGGTTGTACCGGGAATCGGCACGCAGCTCCGGCGCACCCGCATCCAGGTCACCGATTTTCAAGTGGGAGGCGATCCATGCGGCGCCAAGGGTGATCAGAATAGCCCCTATCAACGTGCGTTGCGCCCAGGGACGTCGGGTCAGCGCATCCATGCCACGCAACAACGGACCGTCCTGCGCAGACTCATGCTTCAACGAGCGCCGTGCCGCCCGCGCGCCCACGCCGACATATGACAGCAGCACGGGCAACAGCAATAGGTTGGTCACGATCAGCACTGCCACGCCGATACTGGCGGTCACGGCCAGGTCCTTGATGACCGGTACATCAATGATCATCAATACCGCGAACCCGACCGCATCGGCGAGCAGCGCGGTAAGCCCGGCCATGAACAAGCGGCGAAAGGTATAGCGAGCGGCGATGTACTTGTGAGTGCCCAGGCCGATGTCCTTCATGATGCCGTTCATTTTTTGCGCCGCGTGGCTCACGCCGATAGCGAAAATGAGGAACGGCACCAGAATCGAGTAAGGGTCCAGCGCATAGCCCAGCGAACTGACGATGCCCAGTTGCCAGGCCACCGAAACTGCAGAGCAGGCAATGACCAGCACCGTGCTGCGCAGGCAGTGCGTATACGCCAGGATGATCAGGGCAGTGATCGTGGCGGAGGCCAGGAAAAACAGCATCACCAGATGCAGGCCATCGATGAGATCACCGGTCAGCTTGGCGAAACCGACAATGTGGATATTCACCGGATGCGCCTGCCCAGGGGCTTCGTACTTGGCCCGCAACTCTTCGAGTTGATGGCCGAGGACGCCGTAATCCAGCGGCGCGCCAGTGGCCGGGTCCGTCGCCAGGATGGGCAGCACGATCATGATCGAACGCTGGTCGCTGCCGACCAGATCACCGATCAGTCCAGCCGAACGCAAGTTCCGCTTGAGCACTTCGATACTGCCTGGCTTCCCATCGAAATCCTCAGGCATCACGGTGCCGCCGCGAAAGCCTTCCTCCGTCACTTCCGTCCAGCGCACCGAAGCCATCCAGATCGAGCGCATCCACGATCGGTCGACACCATTGGTGAGGAATAGGTCATCGTTGATTTTGCGGGTGGTCGCCAGGAACGCAGGATCGTAAATATCGCCGCTGGGGTTCTCCACCACCAGGCGAACGGTATTGCCCAGGCTCGCTAGATTGGCGCGGTTGGCAAAATAATTCTGAATATACGGATGAGAAGTCGGTATGACCTTGTCGAAGTTCGCATTGATGCTGATATGGCGTATTTGCCAAGTTAAGCCTGCGGTCATAACAAGACACAGCACCATAAACAGCATTCGGTGGTTGAACACCATCCGCTCCAGCAGATTGCCCGAGCGCTTGTCGAAATGTGCGACATTGCCAATGACCGGCATCTCATCAGCCGCCGAGTTAACCGGACTCATAACGTCTTCCTGTTCTGATTACAGTAGGGATTCAACACGTACACCCAATGCTCCCACTAACGCCACGCTATCCGGCCCTGCCTGCGCCACGGAAAAATAGGGCATCGGCTTAAGCAGGCGCTGCACTTTGAAACTGGCGCCCTGGTTGCGACTGACCAGTACTTCACCGGCCAGGGTCACGAGCACGATGCGCCCGTCCGACATCTCGGTGCCACCGGCAATAGCCCCCTGAGAGCCGGTATCGACCAGGGCCCAGGTCCGTCCAGCGTCGGTACTTCTTACCGCTTGCCCTTGCATGCCGAAGGCCAATAAGGTGCTGCGGCCGCCGACAATGCCAAAGTAGCTGCCTTGGTAGGGCGTACTGATACGCTGGAAACGCGACGTCGTGCTGTCCCAGCAACGGACCAGCCCACGCTCGCCAACCAGCCACAGCTTGTCCGCCACGACCGCCAGGCCATACAGGTGCAAACCCTCGGGGTTTTCCGTGAGTTCACTGATCGACTGCCAGTGCTGGCCGCCATCCACCGTGTGAAAGGCGAGATTGAATGGCCCTACGGCGAAGCCTTCTTTTTCATTGAGAAAGGCAATATCGAAGAATGGCTTGGCGGCGCCATCCGCGATGGCGCGTTCAAGTTCACCCTTGGTCCGCGTCGCGTCGGCACCTGTAGACAGGGCGAGACCCTTGAGTTGCCCACGCAGAATCTCCAGCACCTGGTTGCCGTCAAGCTGCCGGCTCCAGGTTTGCCCTGCGTCTTCACTGTGCAAAATGACGCCGTCGTGCCCGACAGCCCAGACCTTGCGCTCGCCGACGAAACGCACCGCCACCAGGTCGGTGCTCAACGGTGAAGGCGCCTGCGTCCAGTCCTGACCCAGCTTGTCGGCGACCAGAATGTGACCAAGCGGGCCGACGGCGACGAGCCCCTGGTCACTGCCCGCCACAGCCATCAGCCGTGAATGAATGAGGTTGTTCGTGGGCGTGGACGGCAGTGACAGCGGATCTACAAAAGCACCGGCATCGGCGTTCAGAACACATGTGACGATGGCGCACAGACCGACTACCCAGACAGAACAGCGACGCATGATGATGTCCTTTTTGTTGTAGAAGGCAGGATGCGGGGCAATGTCCCCGCATCCTCGAAGCGTCAGTAACCGCCCGGCCTCAGGATGAAGTTCGTGAGGGTGTCACTGTTGAACTGGCTACTGCTCAATGGTTTGTCCATCGACCAGCTCTGGCTGACCAGGGGAAACACATACAACCGCGTACTCAGGTCGAACGTCGGGAACGAGCTGCCGCCGATGGTGACCTTCTTGATGTAGTCGGGCCACAGCGGTGCCCACAGGACCTGATAAAGCTTGTCGTTGTGGTCGTAGGTGTCCTGAATGCCGCCAATCCAACTGTCTTCGTCAAAGAAGAAATCGCGTTTCTTCAAGATGTGACGCTTGCCTTCCTTCAACGTCGCCTGAACGTGCCAGACCCGATGGAGCTCCCAGCGTACGCACTCGGGGTTGGGGTGATTCGGCATGAAAAGCCCCTTGGGTCCACACTTGTCCGAGGAGGGGTTCATCAGCGAATAGATGTTGTAGGGGATGTACATTTCCTGTTTGCCAAGCAGCTTCCAATCCCAGCGTTCCAACGTACCGCTGAACATATTCAGCTGGTCGTAGAGCTGCGCACCGCCCTGTGCCGCAATCGGGGTATCCGCCGCCAGATCGGGAGCCAGGCGAGTGCGTCGGGTCGCCGGCTGGTAGGACCAGGATTTTCGTTGCCCATCCAGACCGTCGACAATCATGGTCGCCTGCCCGGCGATCCTCGCCGGACCGGAGTACTCGCTGCGCAGCCCCCATTCATGGTTAGGGATTGGTTTATCCGGATCGTAGAGGCCGCCTTCCTCGTAGATGAACATCTGGTTGGTGATCACCACTTCACCGCTGGGCTTGACGTAGTAACTGGCCGTCTTCATGACGCGTGCCGCGCCCATATAGGCAGCTTTCTTGTTCCACATTGCCTCGACCCCGTTTTTCGGGATCGGAAACGGAAAACCACCGTGACAGCCCTTGGACACATCCAGCGTCATGCCATCCGCTGCGATGGCGCACCTGCCGATGTTTTTCACGCTATTGTCCAAGACGCTGTCGGGATAGCTCACCGACCGGCGGGTCGGGTAAACCGCGATGCGAAATGTCGGGTACTTGCGGAGCATCTCCTGGGTGCCAGGTGACAGTTTGTCGGCGTACTCGGCCATGTTCTTGGCATCGATCCAGAACAATACCTTGTCATCCTTGAACGGGTCGGGACGAATACCTGTGGCGTAATCAACCTTGGGCGGATTTTCCACCCCGCCAGTGTAGGGAGGAATAGTGCCGGCGGCATTCCCAGCCATCTCTGCGCCCCAGGCTGTCAGCTTGGGGTCGAAGGGTGCCTGGTAGTTGGCGGCGTGAGACGACGAAGCTGCGATGGCACCGGCAAGCAGCAAGAAAAAAAGCGGTCCTGACCTGTTCATTTCTAACCTCATTTTTATTTTTTTTGGACAACAATCGCAGACGCGGCCCAGCGGTGTTACTCAAATGAATTTTTGTAGGTAAACACCAGCCAGCCGCGGTCTTGCAATTGCTGACCGTTGGACGCAGAGATAAGGCCATTCGCGCCGGTCTTGTTGGTGGCCAGGTAGTCGTTATAGGCGAGGGTAAAATCCTGCTGCTGGTTATAGGTGAAGGTGACCCCCATGCTGTAACTGCCCGCGTGTTCATTACCCCCACCCAGCACCGCACTGTTGCCCTTTATCCCGGCGTTGTAGCTCGCTTTGGTTGTGATGTCCCAACCGGGCCAGACGCCAGTCCAGGTCGGGCTGAATTGCACGAAGGTCTGCCAGGCATCACGGGTGACGCATCCGGTTTCCACGCCGCGGCCGTTGCCGCACCGATTGAAGTACTGCTCACCGGACGTGACTTTGTCCCAGCGGCTGTACGCCAGCTCACCGGTCAGGTTGGCGCTGTCCCAGATCGAATTCGGGCCCATCGCGTAGATCGCATTGAGCAACAGGTGATTGCTGTCACCGCGAGCCCCCTCCTTCGCACCATCGAGGATGGTGCTGTTAAAGGCGGTGTTTTGCCGATGGACCAGCTCGAGCCCAGTACTGACGCCGGCGATATTTTTCGACAGGCTGATGCCCATCAACTTGGCCTTGTCCGGATAAATCGCCTGATATTGACGGTTTGCCAGATCAATACTCACCGTAGGCGTACGTTCGGTGAATTCACGGTAATAGGTGCCGATGGTTCCATCAAACCAGGTTGGCCGCCAGCGAGTGCCCACCCCCCAGTCACCGCCATTGTTAGGTTTTTTCACGCCACGATTGGCCAGGAATACCCCCGGCGCCAGAGACAAGCGATCAGGGCCCTGAAGGATGAAGTCGGTGCCTGCCAGGTAGGTTCCCCCCTCCGCCAAGCGGGTGGGTTTCCACTCATAAAAGTATTGTGTGAGCAGTGTGAGTTCAGGCGTGAGCTGAAACTTACCCGACACCTGCCCGATGGGCAGCGCCAACTCCTTGGCGTCAGCCCCCGGATTGACCAACCCCTTGTAGCCGTCACTCGGGGCCTGGGCGTAAGACACGCTGTGTGCGGAAAGGACGATCGCCTCACCCCATAGATCAGCCAGACGGCCGGCCTTGACCGTACTGTCCACTGGGCCAATCTTGAAGTTATCGAACACGTAGGCATCCAATATCTCGCCGGACAAGCCCTCTCCGTAACGCCGGGTGTAGCCGGAATACCGGTTGTTCACGTAGCTGCCGCGGTCAGAGAGACCTTCGCCAGTGTGCACACTGTCGTTGAACGCAAAATCTCTCCAGGCGGCGCCACTCAAGCGAAAACCGAATCGACGCTGGTAGCTGTAGTCAATTTCGGTCAGCAGGTCGAGACGGTTGGTGACCATGTCGCCCCGAGCGTAGGCGTTGTCGCCTTCGTCGGTATTCGGGCTGCGGGCGATTGCCGAATCGCGGCCCTCCGCGCGCCAGCCGGCGGCATAACGCAGCGTATTACCCACTGTCAGCACCGTGTCGGGATCACCGACATCGATCTGTATGGCTTGCGCGCCATTGCACGTACACAACACCGCACCGCCCAGCAATGCTGCATAGGGCAATGGAGCCATTCTGTAAGTTGGTTTCTTTTTTATCGCAACCACAAAAGAATCGTTCATCGTCGTCGCACTCTTATTGTTGTTATCGGACTTCAGCGCTTACCGTTGTTACGTCTTGCCGTGGAGCCTTATCGTTCAATTCAAGCTTCTCACCATTGTCCCGGGGCTATTATCTCGTCCTGCAGCACACATAGCCTGTGGCGGCTAAAGTTGCTTGTGCCGGGCATGCCGCCGCGCGCCATCACTGCCCTACCTCAACCACCTGGATGCGCACGGCGGGCGCCGCGGCTTCAGTCATGCGCGTGGTCAGAACGTCGCAGCGCTTGCGGTAATCCGCCATGGCCTTTTCCTTGACCGGGCCATAACCGCGGATGTCATCCGCCGCTGCGACCAGCGCCAGAGCCGCGTCGAAGTTGGCGGCGGTCAACTGCTCGACCGTGCGCAGCACCAGCGCCTGGTAATCAGCGATCAGTTGCCTTTCCTGGCGACGCTCATGGGTATAACCAAAGGGGTCCAGAAAGGTCCCGCGCAGTACCTTGCCGTGCCTCAGCAAACGGAAAACTGGCAGCATCCAGGCGCCGAACTCACGTTTTCGCGGGCGCCCACCGGCATCACGTCCGGGCAGCATGGGCGGAGCCAGGTGGAACTTCACTTTGAAATCGCCGCTGAATTGTTCACGCAAGCGCTGCCAGAACGCCGGATCGGCATGCAAGCGCGCCACTTCGTATTCGTCTTTATAAGCCATCAGCCGCGACAAGGTGTGTGCCACTTGCAGGACCAGCCGATCCCCGCCCGGAATCTGTTTGGCCGCCACCAGCCGTTCGATCGCCCGCACCGTTTGAACGAAGCGCTTGGCATAGCCTGGGCTTTGAAAGTCACTCAACAGCCGTACACGATGCGCCAGCAACGGCTCCAAGGTCTGCGGCCCGGTGTCGGTCTGCACCATCGCGCGCTCCTCGCGCAAGGCCTCCGGCGCATGGGCTGCCAGGCGCCCCAGGGCGAAGGTGCGCAGGTTGCCTTTGACGAAGGTGCCGTTAAGGGCGATCGCCTTTTCCAACGAGCCAACGCTGACCGGCAGCAGGCCACGCTGAGCCGCATAGCCCAGCATCAACACATTGGTGGCGATGCTGTCGCCCGTCAGCGACGTCGCCAGTTGGCTGGCCGGGATACGCATCAGGCGCGAAACATCGCCCAATGCCATTTCCACTGCCTTGAGCATGCCTGGCTCATCGATCACCAGGTCGCGGTTCGTCTGGAAGGCCCCGGTGGGCGTGACATCGGTATTGGCGATGACGTGCGTCGTGCCGGGGCGCACGGTCTTGAGCACATCCGCGCCGCTGGTAACGATCAGGTCGCAGCCCAGGATCAAATCGGTCATGCCCACCCCCAGGCGCGAGGTGAATATCGCGCTGGGGTCTGGGCCGGTGCGGATATGGCTGGTCACCGCGCCGCCTTTCTGCGCCATGCCGGTCAGGTCCAGGATAGTGCAGCCCTTGCCTTCCAGATGCGCCGCCATGCCGAGCAAGGCGCCGACCGTGAGCACGCCGGTGCCGCCGATCCCGGCCACCAGCATGTTATGGCCATGGGCGTCGATTTCGACGGACGTAGGCTCCGGCAGCGCGGCGATGTATGCATCGAGCCGGGCGTTGTCCAGGCCGGCCTTGCGCGCAATCGTCGCCCCGCTCACCGTCACAAATGACGGGCAAAAACCTTTGACGCAGCTGAAATCCTTATTGCAGGTGGACTGGTCGATCGTGCGCTTGCGTCCCAGGTCGGTTTCCAGCGGCTGAATGCTGACGCAATTGGATTGGGTCGAGCAATCGCCGCACCCTTCACAGACCGACTGATTGATGAAGACGCGCTTGTCCGGATCAGGATAGAGGCCACGCTTGCGCCGTCGGCGCTTCTCGGTGGCACAGGTCTGTTCATAGACAATGGCCGACACCCCTTTCAGCTCGCGCAACTGCCGTTGCAAATCATCGAGCTCGTCACGGTGATGAACGGCGACACTGGCCGGCAAGTCGACGTGGCGGTACTTTTCCACATCATCGCTGACCAACAGCACCGGCCTTACTCCTTCAGCGACCAGTTGATTGAGCATGTCGATCGGGCTCAGTTGAGCCTCGACCGGCTGCCCCCCGGTCATGGCCACGGCATCGTTGTACAGCAACTTATAGGTCATGTTCGCGTTGGCGGCCACGGCGGCGCGAATCGCGAGAATACCGGAATGGGAATAGGTGCCATCGCCCATGTTCTGGAAGACATGAGGCATCTCCACCAGTGGCCCCACCGACACCCATTGCATGCCGTCGCCCCCCATCGGCATGGGCTGCATGGTATTGCGTTCCGGCATGACGTAGGCCGCCAACCCGTGACAGCCCACCGCGCTGAGGGCGGTACTGCCTTGTGGAATCCGGGTGCTGGTGTTGTGCGGGCAGCCGGAACAATAGAAGGCGGGCCGGTACTGGCTTGAACCGAGGGTGCCAGCTCGGGCGTCGATCTGTGTCAGCGTGGCGCAACGTGAGGTCGTGGCAGGGTCATCCAGCCCGAGCTGCTGCAACGCACTGACGATGGCCTTGCGTACCAGCGCGGCGTTCAGTTCGCCGACCTGCGGCAACAAGGGGGCGCCGTGCCGGTCGTGCTTGCCGATGATACCGGGGCGCAGGTGAGCATCGACGGGGTAGAAATAGCGCGCGATCTGATCTTCCATCAGCGCGCGCTTCTCCTCGACCACCAGCAGCAGTTCGCTGCCCTGCCCGAAGGCCAGGATACCCTCGGGTTCCAACGGCCAGATCATCGCGGGCTTGTACAGGCGGATACCCAACGCCTGGCAACGCGCCTCGTCCAGCCCGAGATCGGCGAGCGCCTGGCGCACATCCAGATAAGCCTTGCCGGCCGCCACGATACCCAGCCGTCGCTCGGGGGCGTCGAGCACCACGCGGTCCAGTCGATTGGCGCGCACGAACGCCTGGGCTGCCGGCAACCGCTGGTTCACCAGCACGTCCTCCTGGGCCAGCGGGGTTTGTCTGGGCACCAGGTTCAACCCGTGCGCGGGCAGTTCACTATCGTCCGGGGTGACAAAGCGGCGCAACGGGTCCGGCAGCTCGATCGATGCCGACAAATCCAGCGTATCGGTCACGCATTTGAGGCCCACATACAAACCGCTGTAGCGTGACAACGCCCAACCGAAAATCCCGTACTCGAGAATCTCGGCGATGGTCGACGGGTAGAGCACCGGTAAAAACGCCGCCACCAGCGTATGTTCAGACTGGTGGGCACTGGCCGAAGACTTGCCGCCATGATCATCCCCGGCCACCGCCAGAAAACCTCCCTGGGCCGCGGATCCTTCCAGGTTACCGAGCTTGAGCGACTCACACGCACGGTCCACGCCCAGGCCTTTGCCGTACCACAGGCCAAAAACGCCTTGATAGGACGATTTTCCAAACCATTCCAGCTCCTGGGTGCCGCGAATTGCGGTGGCGGCCAGTTCCTCGTTCAAGCCAGGCTGGAAGGTGATGTGGTGCTCATCCAGCAGACTTTGCGCGGCCCACAATGCGGCGTCATACACACCCAGAGGAGAGCCGCGATAGCCGGAAATGTAGCCGGCTGTTCGCAATCCATAGTGGCTGTCACGTCGGGCCTGATCGATGGGCAGGCGCACAAGCGCCTGGTTCGACGACATGAACACTCGGCCAGTCGGCTGCGTGTATTTATCATCGAGAGAAACGGTGGTCTTGGTCATCAGGGATCGGCTCTCTTAACCGGCACGAAACGCAAACCTGTCGATACGGAACGAGGACATTGCGAAGACACATGAGCCCCTTCCTCCTTTCTCCGGCACAGGACATCAACGACAAGGCGCAATGGGTGTGTCACAGATCGCTTGCACTGTAACCGCCCCACAGGTACCCAGTAGTCTCACGCTGACCTGCAACTTGTATCGCACTGAAGCGCGCCCTCACTCTGCTTGCCCCGCGCCGCCGCTGTCTGGCCAGCGGAGGTTCGAACCCCGGCGCATTGGAGCGTGACTGGAGCGGCCCGGTTGCTCACATCGGCACCGAGAGTGCTCCTGGGGCGTACAGCGATGGATAGAGTGCGAGCCGCTCGGATCTACTCACGCATGGCGCAAGGGCAACCCTTGCGTGCGGTTCCCCTGAAAACCGAATGACAGCCGGAGAGTGTGATGAAACGCATTGAAATCGCTTTGCCCGCAAGCCTGGATAACCTACGACTCGTGGAGCGACCGATCAGGCGGCCCGTCGCCGGGGAGTTGCTGGTCAAAGTCATGGCCAATTCGCTGAACTTTCATGATGCGCTGGTGGTGCGCGGCATCCTGTCGAGTGCTGCGGGACGGGTTCCACTGTCCGACGGTGCCGGCCACGTGGTGGAAGCCGGGACGGACGTTCAAGGGTTCAAGGCCGGTGATCGGGTCACGGGCACATTCTTCGCCAACTGGCAGGACGGCCCCGCGACCGCCGAGCGCGTCGCGCAGATGCGGGGTGAACACGTGGATGGTTTTGCCAGTGAATACGTGACCCTGCCGGCCGATCAGTTCACCCACACACCGGCGTCATTGACGGACGCCCAGGCGGCCACGCTGCCTTGCGCGGCGCTGACGGCGTGGAGGGCGTTGACGGTGGCCAGCACCGTCAAGCCAGGCGACACCGTACTGGTAAAAGGCAGCGGCGGTGTTTCGGTGTTCGCCTTGCAGTTTGCATTGATGCTCGGCGCTCGGGTGATTGCCCTCACCTCCTCTTCGGAAAAGGCGCAAAGGCTGCGCCAACTCGGCGCCAGTCATGTGATCAATTATCGCGAAACGCCGGCCTGGGACGATCAAGTGCGACAACTGAGCAACGCGGCGGGTGCCGATCACGTAGTGGAAGTGGTGGGGGGTGACCTGACGCAGACGCTCAAGGCAATGCGGGTCGATGGTCATCTGGCGCTGGTCGGCGCACTCAGCCGTCAGCCAGTCCAGTTTTCGACTCTGGCGGCGGTGACCGGCAACATCCGGATTTCAGCCATTACGGTGGGAAGCCGAGCGCACCAGGCAGAGATGATGCACGCCATTGAACAGGCACACCTGCTGCCGGTGCTGGATCGTCACTTTGAACTGCCAGCGCTGGCGGATGCCTTTCGCTACATGGAAACCCAGCAGCATTTCGGCAAGATCATCATCACCCGATAGCGCTCTGCCAAAGGGGCTTTCGCCCCTTATCCAAGGCTCAGGGCTGCCGCTCAGCGACCTCAACTTCAACTTCAACCTCGATATATTCGCCCGTTTCTCGCGTGGTGAAACACCTTAACGGCGCACAACCGAGTCGCACGTTCAAGCATTTGCCGCTGCGCAGATCGAAGCGCACCCCGTGCAGGGGGCAGCGAATGCTGCCCTCTTCAACAAGGCCGGACTCCAGACGGGACCCCGCATGGGTACATCGGTTCTGCACCGCCAAGACCTCTCCCTGCAATCGGCACAACAGTATCGAGTGACCGCCCACTTCCACAACAATTTTGCCGCCTTCTACCAAGGTCGTACGTGCAACGGTTTTCTCAAAGTCCATCTTTTCACTCTATAAGGTTGCCCGATTGCCAAAAAAGGGGGGCTCGTCAGTCGTTGATATGCAGCCCAAGACGTTGATCGTAGATTTCGTGGAATCGACGGATTTTGGCCTCCTGGTAATTGGACAGGGTCATGTACGCCGCATGCGCGGCGGCGGCCTTGAAGCCGCGCTGAACGGCGTTCATGTTCGACATGTCCTGATCCACGATATGCCCCGTCGTGCCCAACGCTGGGTGGTCTTCGGCCTTCTCACCGAAGTCGATTACGATCGCCTCGGGTACCGGAGGGCGCACGCCGTCCTTGGGAATCGGCAGCAGCATGCGGTACTCCATCACAGATTTATCCGGATCACGCCCGTACGGCGTGAATTTGTACCACCATGGCAACCCCTCCCCCCACCATGGGTGGTGATTGGGGTACATGAAGTACTTGGCCATATCCAGGAAGTAACTGATGGGCTGGGCCGACCAGTCCTTCCCAGTGTTGGTTTCCAGACGGATCTGCTGCTGCTCGGCGGCGTACCGACGGGCATCTTCGGCAGTCGTCCCACGGTCCGGCGGTGGTAACGGCAGGTCGTAGGCGCTGCAGTAGAGAATCAAGCCTTCGTGCGGGCTGACCTTGCCGCTCAGATAGCTGTCGGTGGTCATGCCGGGCGTGCACAGCCGGCTGATATAGCCTTTGCCCTGCTCCCAGATATCGATCTGAGTCATCGCAGAACCGAACATCGGCATGCCGTCGGCGTGGGTTTCCACCACATGGTAGCCCTCCATAAAGGCTTCCTGCGCGGCTTTCCAATTGCAATTGACGTGCAGCAGAATCCTCATCGCGGTGTAGCGCTCCTCGATGGGGTATTCCTTGAAATGGTCGACCAGCACACCTAACGACGCATGCAGCGGTTCAGCGGCGGGGTCGGGATTGATGAATACATTGCCGCCCCAGGTAGCAAGCTGAACCGGAACCAGGCTGTTGTGCTCAGCATCGACATTCGGGAACTCCTGCTCGAACGGCACCCACTCCAGTCGCCCCTCCAAGTCGTAGACCCAGCCGTGGAAAGGGCAGCGAAAGTTCTCTGCGTTGTCTTTGCCGGTACACATCTGACGTCCACGGTGACGGCAGCTGTTATGGAAAGCGCGAAACTCATTGGGTTTGGATCGAACGATAATGTACGAACTATCAACGATATCGTAAGTCAGACGATCGCCGACATTCGGAATATCTTCTTCACGGCATGCTATTTGCCATTCTTTCTTCCAGATATGTTCGACTTCAAGGTCAACATACGCGGCGTCAAGATATCGATCATAGGGGATAAGCCGCGGTGACGGGTCGTAATGCCCCCGGTCGTGCAACGGCGTTCGATGCGGCTGAGCATCGGAGGCAATAATATCCTGAAGTGTCGGCGGATCAATTTTACTGCCCGGCATTGGCTTGCCGTAATCTTTCCAATAATTGTTATCGGTTGTCACGAAACACCTCCCTTCAAGGCCGGTTACCGGTTATTAAACCTGTGCCCGGTTGGCTGAGTGATCTCAATGGCTGCGTCGGCATAATGCGCCTTACATTAGTGAGATAGGTGGAATCCGCAACGGGATCCTTTCAATACAGAGGAGCAGATAAACCTCCTTGCCACCCCAGACAAGACAGCGTCATCGCCGCGGTTCAAATACGCTAACCGAGTGATATCGCACCGCACAGCCAAGCGTCGCATAGAACAGGATTACTACCGTTACGGATAAGTTCCGACCTGTCGCCCCAACCGCGAGGGTATATGCTCAAAGTGCTTCCTGACACACCGGACGCGAACAACTAACTGGCGATATAAAAACAAGAGAGCCACACCATGCGCCTGTCTATTTTATTATCAGCGCTTCTGATTGTTTCATTGACCGGTTGCAACGATAACACCCAAGTTAAAGCGCCTGATGCGCCTTACACTTATTATTGCTCTCTTCCTCCCGGAATTACCTGTACGCCGTCTCCGCACTTCACGATGGCCGAGGCATTCCGTTAGCCCTGAGAACGTACCTGTAAAAACCAACCACTTCCCGGAACTATAACCCGTTGTTTTTCCGTTAAATGGCAAGTTAACCGGCATGAAAAAAAACCATCTATTCAATCCACCTCAGTTGCGCTGATGTGTAAGGAGCCCTGCTCATGGATACTGTTTTTATGGACGCTGGCCAGTCGCTTCGACTCGATGGCAAAACTGCCCTGGTCATCGGGGGCTCCAGCGGCATAGGCAATGGCATTGCCCAGTGCTTTCGCCAGCAGGGCGCTACGGTTCACGTCAGTGGTACACGCGTGGATGCGAGCGCCTACGATGATGATGAAGGCTCGGTCCTGACAGGTCTGCATTACTCGCAGCTGGATGTCAGCAGTGCGGTCGCGCTGCAGGCTTGGCAACCGGATATCGAGCGCCTGGATATTCTGGTGCTCGCCCAGGGCGCGGTGGTTTATCGACGTCAGGAATTCGAAACCGAGACCTTCAACCATGTGGTGAATGTCAATCTGCTGAGCGTGATGCAACTGGCTACCCACTTCTATCCTGCGGTCAAGGAAAGCCTGGGGTCGATGATCTTCATCGGCTCCATCGGCGCGTTCAAATCGGTGGTCGGCAATCCCGCCTATGCGGCCTCGAAAGCCGGTCTTCTGGGCTTGACCCGAACACTGGGGGACGCCTGGGGACGTGAAGGCGTTAGGGTCAATGCCATCGCCCCGGGGATGATCGCGACGAAGATGACCGAAGTGACCACCCAGCATCCCGAACGCTTGAAAAGTGCCCTGGACAGCATCTCACTGGGACGCCTCGGCCAGCCGGCGGATATCGCCAACCTGGCGCTGTTCCTTGTGTCCCCCCTCGCCAATTACATCACCGGGCAAACGATTATCGTCGATGGTGGACGTAGCCTTTGACCGACCGCTCCAACCCCTTGATGCGCTTTTCACCTTCATCTTAGAGGAGTTGTACTCATGCAAGACTTTTCCAATAAATCCGCCTTGGTCACCGGAGCCGGCAGTGGTATCGGCCGAGGCATCGCACTGGCCTTCGCCAGGGCCGGCGCGCGGGTCGCCGTATCGGATGTCGACGTCGCCGGTGGCGAGGAAACCGTGCGTTTGATTCAGGAAATCGGCGGCGAAGGGCATTTCTATCGTTGCGATGTTTCACGTGCCGTGGAGGTACAGGCGCTGGTGGCCGCGGTGGTCAAGGACGCCGGCGCACTGGATTTCGCGGTGAACAATGCCGCGATCGGGATGGAGACCGATGAGTTGCCGCTGGTGCCCGAAGCCGTCTTCGATCGCATCATGGCGGTGAATGTAAAAGGCGTTTTCCTGTGCCTCCAGCAGGAGATACGGCAGATGGCGCTGCAGGGCAAAGGCGCCATTGTCAATATTGCCTCGGTCAATTCGTACCGCCCGCAAAATCGGCAGACGGTCTATACCGCGAGCAAACATGCGGTGCTGGGGTTGACCCGCAACGCTGCCATTGACGCCGCCAGCAGCGGCGTGCGTATCAATGCGATCGCTCCGGGTGCCATCGATACCCCCATGCTTGAGGCGGCGCTGCGCAATGCGCCTTCAGGCCGCGACCAGATTGTCGATAAGATGAGCCTCATCGGCCGCCTGGGCCTGCCCGAGGACGTCGCCAAAGCGGCGCTCTGGCTGTGTTCGGATGAAGCGTCGTTTACCTACGGCCATACCTTGGCCGTTGATGGTGGCTATCTGGTGCGCTGAGTCGAGAGGCAGCATCGTGGGTTGACGTGCCTCTGACCGCAGGCACGTCAAAACACGTTTTTCCACGCGCGCAGTGCCGCGAACACGTCCACCTGTTCCTGCAATGGATGCCCTTCAAACGCTTCGGCGGCGCTGACCACCGCCGGTTCGCTGACCCGCAGGAACGGATTGGTCAGCAGTTCCAGGTCCAGCGTGGATGGCACCGTCGGTCGATCTTCGGCGCGCAGGGCCTGCACGTCGCTCCAGCGCCGTTTCAAGGCCAGGTTGTCGGGTTCGACAGCCACGGCGAAGCGCAGATTGGCTTCGGTGTATTCATGGGCGCAATACACGCGGGTGGCGTGCGGCAAGGCCGCCAGGCGCTGGAGTGAAGACCACATTTGCTCGGGCGTGCCTTCAAAGATCCGTCCGCAGCCGCCGGCAAACAGCGTGTCGCCGCAGAACAATGCGTCTTCAGCGCGATAGGCGATATGGCCCAGTGTATGACCACCGACATCGATGACATCGAAGGTCGCCTCCAGCGCCTCGACATGCACCTGCTCGCCAGGAACGACGGAGTGGTCCACGCAGGCAATGGACTCACTCGCCGGCCCGTAGACCGGTACCGGTTGCCACGTCAGGAGTTCCTCCACGCCGCCAACATGGTCCGCGTGATGGTGAGTGATCAAGATAGCCGCCAGCTTGCCTTGCCGCGCTTCGATGGCGTCTCGCACCGGTGCCGCCGCCCCCGGATCGACGACGACAAACTGTGACCCCTTGCGCAGCAGCCAGATGTAATTGTCCGCGAACGCACGGACTCCGACGATTTCGTCCAACATGGTGGGGTACCTGCAGAGTCGTTAGTGTTGGAGGGCTTCGACCAATTGCGGAATAGCCGTGAAAATGTCGGCTTCCAGGCCGTAATCGGCGATGGTGAAAATGGGTGCATCCGGGTCTTTGTTGATGGCGACGATCACCTTGCTGTCTTTCATGCCCGCCAGGTGCTGGATGGCACCGCTGATCCCACAGGCGATATAGAGATCGGGCGCGACGATCTTGCCGGTCTGCCCCACTTGCAGGTCATTCGGCGCATAGCCCGAATCCACGGCGGCGCGGCTCGCCCCCAACGCGGCGCCCAGTACCTCGGCGAGCGGCAGCAGGGTCGCCTGGAATTTGTCGGCTGAACCCAGAGCGCGTCCACCCGAGACAATGATCTTGGCGGCTGCCAGTTCAGGCCGGTCGCTTTTGCTCACTTCCCGGCTCACGAAGCTCGACATGCCGCTGTCGGCGATACAGTCGACGCGGTCGATGCCAGCACTGCCGCCGGTGTTGGCGCAGGCCGCAAAATTGGTTGAACGCACGGTCAGCACCTTGACCGGATCAAGGCTCTTGATCGTCGCAATCGCGTTGCCGGCATAAATCGGGCGCTCGAAAGTGTCAGGCGCGACCACCGCCGTGATCTCACTGACCTGGGCCACATCCAGCTTGGCGGCGACGCGGGGCGCAATGCTCTTGCCGCTGGCCGTCGCCGCAAACAGGATATGGGTGTAATTGCCCGCCAGGGCCAGCACTTGAGCGGCCGAGTTCTCGGCCAGTTGCTCTGCCAGATGGGGAGCATCGGCGAGCAGCACCTTGCTCACGCCGACCACCTGCGCGGCCTGCTCGGCAACCGCGCCTGCCTGATGGCCAATCACCAGGATATGCACCTCATCGCTGCACGCCAGGGCGGCGGTGACCGCGTTCAAGGTCAACGAATTGAGATGGGTATTAGTGTGTTCGGCAACAATCAATGCGGTCATGGTCAGATCACCTTCGCTTCATGCTTGAGTTTGGCAACGAGCGTTGCGACATCGGGAACTTTCACCCCCGCCGGGCGTACCGGTGGCTCGGAGACTTTCAAGGTGCGCAGCCGGGGGCTGATATCGACGTTGAGCTCAGCGGGTGTCAGGATCTGCAACGGCTTCTTCTTGGCCTTCATGATGTTCGGCAACGTGACGTAACGGGGCTCGTTCAACCGAAGGTCCGCCGTGACGATGGCGGGCAGGGTCAGGCGTAAGGTTTCCAGACCGCCGTCGACTTCCCGGGTCACAGTCACCTGCCCGCCCTCGAAGGTCAGTTTGGACGCGAAGGTTCCCTGGGGCCTGTCCAGTAGCGCGGCCAGCATCTGCCCTGTCTGATTACAGTCGTCGTCAATCGCCTGCTTGCCGAGGATGACGAGGTCGGGCTGCTCGATGTCGACCAGCGCCTTGAGCAGCTTGGCCACCGCCAATGGCTGCAGTTCTTCGGCGCTCTCGATCAGAATGGCGCGATCGGCGCCCAGCGCCAGGGCGGTGCGCAGAGTCTCCTGACTCAAGTGCGTGCCACAGGAAACCGCGATCACTTCGCTCGCCTTCCCCTGTTCTTTCAGGCGAACGGCCTCTTCCATGGCGATCTCATCGAATGGGTTGATCGCCATTTTCACGTTGTCCAGATCCACGCCGCTGCCATCGCTTTTTGGCCGAACCTTGATGTTGAAGTCTACGACGCGCTTGATAGGCACTAGGATTTTCAAGGGGTTCTCCTGTCATTATTCTTGTCTGGAGGCGTTGGCCGTGTCCGGCCATGTCGCCTCGATACCGTCACCGTCGCTGCGCGCAGCATCGATGACAGACATCATGGCGCCCTGCGGCCCCAATCAAAACGCCGGATACCGCACAGGCACATTCGATTGCGGGCGCAGGCAAGGCCGTGTCAGGGCGCGAGTTTCGCCAGCCCGTTTTGTACGAGCCTGAGCGCGGAGGCATGGTGCTTTTCGCCGATTTCCCGAGGCGCGCGTCCGGCGCAGGACCGGGCATGGCTGGCCTCCAGCATGACCGCCAGCTTGAAATTGGCCAGCGCGATGTACCAATCGATCCGGCTGAGGTCCCGCTGGCTGCCGGCGGCGTAGCGCTTCACCAGTTCGTGGGCCTGCGGGAAGCCGTCCCAGGGGTTGACCTGAATGGTCCCGGCGCCATGGCCAGTGTGATCCGGCCACGTTGCGACCAGCCATCCCAGGTCCAGAAGCGGATCGCCCAAAGTTGCCAATTCCCAATCAATCACGGCGGCGAGTTCTGGCGAATCGTGGCGGAACATGACGTTGGCCAGATGAAAATCGCCGTGCAACACGCCCGGCACGGACGCCAGCGGCCGCTGACTCTCCAGGCCTTGGCCAAGTTCTTGGAGGCCGAGCAACCCCTGGGGGCCCTGCCACGCGGGGCTTGAAGGGCAGGCCTCAAGATGCGCTCGCCAACGCGGCACCTGCCGCTCGAGAAAGGTCAGGGGTTTGCCGAAGCCATCAAGGCCAACCTGCTCCGGGATGACCTCCCCCAGGGCCAACAGCGCATCGACCATCGCAAAGCCCATGCGGCGACGCCAAGGGGCGTGCTCGGCGTGCCCGGGCGGCAGGGCCTTACCCGAGGGGTTGAAGCCCTCGACCGGCTCCATCAAATAGAACGCCGAGCCAATGAGGCGGGTATCGCCGCAGACGGCGATCAACCCCGGGTGAGGCACGCGGCTGCCGGCCAACGCGCCGAGCACGCGGGCCTCGCGCAATATGGTCTTGTCACCGTCGGGCCGCGGATGCAGCGGCGGTCGACGCAGCACAAAACTGCGGTTGCCGCGCTGAAAGCGCACGATGAGGTTCTGTGTGCCCCCGGTCAACCGCTCGAAGCCTCGCAACTCACCGCTTTCAAGGCCCTGCTCATCCATCCATGCGCCGAGGCGCCGAGGGTGGGCCGCAGCCTGCCAGTCGATGTCTGGCACCGATTCTTCAGTCATAGCAGCGCCTTGAACTTTTCCAGGGCGGCCGCTTGCGCCGTGGGCCGGTGATAGGCCGGAAACAGCTCGGTACTCGGCGAATACTCGCGTAATACCTGCTTGGCCACCGTAACTTTGTGCACCTCGGTAGGACCATCGGCCAAGCCCATTTGAAAAGCGCGGTTGACCAAGGTGGCAAACGGCATCTCGTTACTGGCGCCTATCGAGCCGTGAATATGCAACGCGCGGGCGGCAATGTCGTGCAGCACCTTGGGCATCGCGGCCTTCACGGCACTGATGTCCTTACGGACCTTTTGATAATCCTGATATTTGTCTATGCGCCAGGCTGTGCGCATGACCAGCAGCCGGAACTGTTCAAGCTCGATCCACGAATCGGCGATGCGCTCCTGGACCATCTGTTTTTCCGACAGCAGCGAGCCCTGGGTCGTGCGCGACAATGCGCGCTCGCACAGCGCATCCAGAGCTTTGCCGGCCTGGCCGATCACGCGCATGGCGTGATGGACGCGCCCTCCGCCCAGGCGCACCTGGGCCACCGCAAAGGCTTCCCCTACCCCGCCCAGGACACTGTCCTCGTCCAACCGCACATGGTCGAACGAAACATACGCATGGGTCTGCTCGCCGTCGCCGCACCCGGCATTGCGAAGAATGCGTACTCCGGGCGTGGCGGCCGGCACGATAAACATCGTCGCGCCCTGGTACACCGTAACGTGCGGATCGGTGATCGCCATGACAATGTAGAAATCGGCATACCGGGCGTTGGATGCGAACCACTTTTCACCGTTCAGCACCCACTGGTTGCCGTCGCGCTGCGCCAGCGTCTTGAACTGCTTGGGGTCAGCGCCGCCCTGGGGTTCGGTCATGGCAAAGCAGGACACGATATCGTTGGCCAGCAACGGCGCCAGGTAACGGGCCTTTTGCTCGGCGGTGCCGTAGTGCGCGAGGATTTCGCTGTTGCCCGAGTCGGGCGCCTGGGCACCGAACACGATAGGCGCGAATTCCGAGCGCCCCAGTATTTCATTCATCAGCGCCAATTTGACCTGGCCGAAGCCCTGCCCGCCCAATTCCGGCCCCAGGTGGCAGGCCCACAAACCACGGGCCTTGACGATACCTTGCAGCGGTCGCACCAAGGTCTGGAAGCCCTTTGCATGAATGTCCCAGGGGCTGCCCAGCACATGGTCCAGCGGCTCGACTTCCTCACGCACAAACTGGTCAATCCACGCAAGCTCTAAAGCGAAATCCGGATCGGTTTCAAAATCCCACGCCATGGTTCGATGCTCCTTTACAGGTTAAATGTACCGTCGTGTCAGGTCAGGCGCGTCAAGGCAGCCGAATCGAACGCACAGACGTTTTCGCCGGCGATAATTTTGCGTGGCCAGTGGGGATCGCCCAGCAGCGCGCGTCCGACGCCAACAAGGTCAAACTCACCGTTGTCCAGGCGTTGCATCACGCGCTCCAGATTGTTGACCGCACTGATGTCGCTCTTGCCGTCGTACATCCCCTTGTTGATCCCGACCCCGCCCACGGTCATTGCGTATTTTCCCGTGACCTTCTTGGCCCAGCCGGCGAGATTCAAGGTCGAACCTTCGTAGGCGGGTTTGTCGAAATAGCGCACGCTGGCGTCAAAGACATCCACACCAGCATCCGCCAACGGGCACAGCAGCTCCTCGAGCTCCAGCGGGTTCATGGCAAGCTGCGCACGAAAATCCTGCTGTTTCCAGTCGGAAAAGCGGAAGAAAATCGGCAGGTCCGGGCCTATTTCCTGCCTGATGCGCCGAATGATCTCGACGGCGAATTGGGTCCGTGGAGCGCGGCCACCGCCCCAGCGGTCCTGCCTGCGGTTGGTATTGGCCCACAGGAACGTGTCGATCAGGTAGCCATGCGCGCCATGAATCGCGATGCCATCGAAACCGGCCTGCATCGCGCCTTTGGCCGAACGCACATAGCCCTCGATGACCTGCTCGATGTCTGCTTCGCTCATCGGCTGTCCAACCTGGACCGTGGCCGGGATCTTTTCCCCGGCCAGGGCGGTCAGTTGGCCCAGCTCGCCCCAGATCCCCGATGGGCTGCTGACGGGGGCATCGGGAAAAGGCCCGGTACCCGGCAGGCGCAACACGCCCTGGTGCCACAACTGCGGCACGATCATGCCGCCCGCCTGGTGCACCGCCTGAACCACCTCACGCCAACCCTGTAGCGCCTGGGCGCCGTGCAGCACCGGGATATTGTCCTCGCCGAGCCCGGCATCACCCAGGGCGGAAGGATGATCGATACCGACGGCTTCGGTGATGATCAACCCACAACCGCCCTCGGCCCGGCGTGCGTAGTAGTCACGCACGTCGGCAGTCGGTGCGCCTCCAGGGCAGAAACCGCGGGTCATGGGGGACATGACGATTCGATTGGGAATTGAGCGTGCGCGCAACTGCAAGGGTTGCAAAAGACCTTGATGGTTCATGATCGTGTTGATTCCACGGTTGGAGGATGGGCACACCTCAAGCTTTCGTCGGTGCGGGCGCGCTTCTGGCAAGGAACGCTGCGACTGCCTCGGTATGCTCGGGAGTGGCGTGCGACAGTGCCTGCGCGGCGGCGGAGCATTCGAGGATGGTCGAGAGGCTCGCGGTGCGGGCTTCGCGCATCAGGCGTTTGGTCATTCGGACGGCGTGGGAAGGGTTCGCCGCGATACGCCTGGCCAGCTGGCGCGTGGTTTCCATCAACACGTCAGGCTCGACCACTTGCGACACCAGGCCACAGGCCAGCGCTTCGTCCGCACTGATCAGGTCGCCGGTGAATGCCAATTCGCAGGCTTTGGAAAACCCGACCACACGCGGCAACAACCACGCTCCGCCATCGCCTGGAACGATGCCGAGCTTGACAAAACTCTCGGCAAATTTCGCCCGCGTCGAAGCGATCCGGATGTCGCACATACAGGCAAGGTCACAGCCGGCACCGATCGCCGGGCCGTTGACCGCCGCCAGGACGGGGATCTCCAGGCGCTCGAACAACAGCGGCAGGCGCTGAATGCCGTTGCGGTAATTATGCCGCGTGCGTACGGCCGAACGGTCCACCAGCCCCCCGCCCGGTTGCATTGAATGGATATTGCCGCCCGTGGAAAACGCCGAGCCGGCGCCGGTGAGGATCACCACCCGCGCCGATAAATCCGCGTCGAGGTCCTCCAGGGCTTCGCACAAGGCATCAATCATGTCCTGTTCGGAAATGGGGTTGCGCTGCTCGGGACGATTAATGGTCAGCGTGACAATACCGTCGTCATCATCGCGCAGCAGAATGTCAGTCATCGTGTCGTCCATCTGATCGTCTCCCCTAAACACCTTTCCAGACCGGTTTGCGCTTTTCGGCAAATGCCGTCGCGCCTTCTTTGGCGTCGGATGACTTGAACACCGGCAGCGTAAATTCGTCCTGACGCGCAAACAGCTCGGTGCTCGGCCAATCCTGAGAGTCCAGCATCACCTGCTTGCTGACTGCCACCGCCATCGGCCCGTTGGCGGCGATCACCGCCGCCAGTTCGAGCGCGGCGGCCAACACTTGGCCCGCCGGCACAACCCGGTTGATCAAGCCGTAGGCCAGCAGTGCCTGCGCGGACACCGGTGCTCCCGTGAGCACCATTTCCATTGCCACGCGCTGTGGCAGTTGCCGAGGCAAGCGCACCAGCCCTCCGGCATTTGCGACCAGGCCACGCTTGACCTCCGGCAAGCCGAACTGGGACACATCGGCGGCCACGATCAGATCGCACGCCAGGGCCAACTCGAAACCACCCGCCAGGGCCATGCCCTCGACGGCGGCGATCAGCGGCTTGCGCACCCTGGCGTTGGTCAGGCCGGCGAAGCCACGGCCGAAAGGCTTGACGTTCTCCCCCTTGAGAAACGCCTTGAGGTCCATGCCCGCGCAGAAAAAACCGCCTGCGCCGGTCAAGATCGCGACCTGGATATCGTCGCGTTTATCGATCTGTTCTACCGCCTGCGCGATTGCCAGGGCGACCGCGCCATTCACCGCATTGCGTGCTTCGGGCCGGTTGATAGTGATGGTTGCGATGCCATCACTTACCTCGAAAAGAACCTCTGACATAGATTGCGCTCCTTAACGAGGCGGCATGCGAATTGCGCCATCCAGGCGGATGGTTTCGCCATTGAGCATCGCATTTTCGATGATATGAGCCGCCAGCAGGGCAAACTCGGCAGGTTGACCAAGCCTCGACGGGTGCGGCACGGCGGCGGCAAGGCCTTCGCGCACCTGCGGGGCCACGCGTGCCAGGATGGGGGTGTCGAAGATGCCTGGGGCAATGGTGCAGACCCGGATCTTGCGGCTGGCCAGGTCCCGGGCGGCGACAATCGTCATGCCGACGATGCCCGCTTTTGCCGAGGCATACGGGATCTGCCCGATCTGGCCTTCGTAAGCGGCAACAGACGAGGTCAGCACAATGGCGCCGCGCTCACCGTCGACTTCGTCGTTTTTGGCCATTTGCGCCGCTGCCAGGCGCAAGACGTTGAAGGTGCCGATCAGATTGACCCGCACCACCGCTTCGTATTGCTCCAGGGAGCCTGGCTCGCCGTGCTTGTCCACCACCCGCACCGGCCCGCCGCGACCGGCGCAATGCACCGTGGCGCGCAAAGGCGCCAGTGCCGAAGCGCGTTTAAAGACTTCTAGCATCTGGGCCTCGTCGGTGACGTCCGCAGGCACGAACACACAGGCAGCGCCCAGCTCCTTCGCCACGGTCTCGCCCTCGGAAGTCGGCAAATCCGCGATCACCACCGTGGCGCCCTGCGCCAGCAATTTCTCTGCCGTTGCACGGCCCAGCCCCGACGCACCGCCGGTCACGACGGCGGCCATTCCTCGAATGTTCATTAGCAGTCCTCAGAGTCGTTCGATAATCGTGGTATTGGCCAGGCCACCGGCCTCGCACATGGTCTGTAACCCATAGCGGCCGCCGGTCTGTTCCAGGGCATGCAACATGGTGGTCATCAATCGTCCACCGGAAGCGCCGAGCGGGTGGCCCAGCGCGATTGCACCACCGCGAGGGTTGACCAGCCGCGGGTCGACCTTGAACTCACGCATCCACGCCAAGGGCACGCTGGCGAACGCTTCGTTGACTTCAAAGTGATCGATCTCCTGCGCGCGCAAACCGGCTTTTTTCAGGGCACGACGGGTTGAGGCCAGGGGCGCCGTCAGCATCATCAGGGGGTCATCGCCAATCACGTCGAACGACACGAAGCGCGCCCTTGGCTTGAGGCCCAGGCGGTTGGCGGTGTGTTCGCTCATCAGCAGCAGTGCCGAAGCACCGTCGGCCAATTGCGACGAGTTGCCGGCGGTGACGCTCCAATTGATTTGCGGATAGCGCCCGCGCATGGCTTCGTCCACGAACGAAGGCTGCAAGGCCGCCAGCCGGTCAAAGGTGGTCGAGGCACGGATGGTCTCATCGAGCCCTAGCAGCGTGGCATCGCCCGCCATGACAGGGATGATTTCTGTGTCGAAGGCACCGCTGAGCTGAGCGGCCGCGGCGCGCTGATGGGACTGCAGCGAGAACGCATCGAGCTCCTCTCGGGAAATGCCCCATTTCGCGGCAATCAGCTCGGCGGCGATCCCCTGTGAGGTCAAACCGCCCGGGTAGCGCTCGTAGACCATTGAACCCAAGGGGTTCTGATTGATCCGCGCGGAAAACATCGGGACCCGGCTCATCGATTCGACGCCACCGGCGACCACAATGTCGTAGGCCCCGGCGGCAATGCCCTGGGCGGCGAAATGCACCGCTTGCTGGCTGGAGCCACAACGCCGGTCGACCACCGTGGATGGCACATGCTCAGCCAACCCGGCGCCCAGCCAGGCCAGGCGTCCAGGAGAACCCGACTGCTCGCCGACCTGGCTGACACAACCGACGATCACATCGTCCACCGTGCCTGAGTCGAGTTGATTGCGAGCAATCAAGGTTTTGAACAATTGTCCGAGCAAGTCGGTGGGGTGCAGCCCCGATAAGGCCCCTTCGGCCTTTCCCCGCCCTGTTGGCGTACGAATGGCGTCAACGATTACCGCTGTCTTGATAGTCATGTCAGTTTTTTTCTTGTTGATTCATGAAGTTCAAGTATCCGCCCGGCCTGATCCTGGCGGTTATCTGCTGCTGCACTGGGTATTGCCGCGCCCCCAGGGCCTCAAACGCCTGGCGTACTCATGCCATGGACTTTTTGCCGCTCCAGGCGGCCGCCAGGATCTGCGGCGCGACTTGATCCTTGCGCTGCGCCGGCGTACCGCCGAGCGCGTCATTGAGCCGGGCACGCTTTAGAAACAGGTGACAGGACTGTTCCCAGGTGAAACCAATGCCTCCGTGCAACTGCACCGACTCTTCACTGACGCGCCGATAAACAGCGCCCGCCAGCAACCGGCATGCAGCGGCCTGAGTGCGCCGGGTCGCGGGGTCAGCGCTGAGCTTGCAGGTGGCGTCGACCAGCGCGCGCGCCGCCTCGATCTCCGTCGCCAGGTCGGCACAGCGGTGCTTCAGCGCCTGAAACGAGGCAATCGCACGCCCGAACTGAGTGCGCGTCTGCATGTACGCCAGCGTTTCGCTGAAGACCTGCTCGCTGCCACCGATGGCGTCACAGGCCAGCGCCAGATCGAAGTGCGCAGCCGCGCGCAGTTGCGCTTCCTCAGCGGGCTTGCCCTGCAGGATCAACGCGTCCCGTGGAATGTCCAGTGACTCGAACGTGACTTCAAACAACTGCGGTCGGGTGAGATCCCACGCCTTGCGCACCACCAGCGAGAGGCCGGGATGATCAATGGGCACCAGGGCCAGCGCAGGCTGCGGCAGCTCAAGGGGAATCAGTACGTGCGTGGCGAACTCAACACCCAGCACGTCAGCCACCGTGCCTGTCAGCACGACGCTTGAACGACGCACCGATGTTTCGAACGCCATCCGCCCATTGGCCAATGACACCACCCGCTTGTCGCCTTGGATGACCTCTTCGATCAACGCGGCCACCGCGGGAGCGGCCGCCGCCTGCGACAGCGACTCCAGACCAATCGCCGCCGCACCGATGGAAGGTCCGGACAGTGCGCGGCCCAGCTCGACATAGAGCGTGGCCAGGGCGCTGAAGGGTTGCTGCAGGCCACCCCATTGGGCCGGTACGCACAACCCCAGCCAACCCAGCTCGGTGCCGACCTTGAGCAACGCCCGTTCGTTGCGTACCACCCAGTCCGGGTCCTTGAGCAACTGGATGCGGTCCTGGTACCCGAGCAGCACTCGCCGCGCTGCATCGCTCAACGCTTCCAGCTCGATTAAATCGTCCACATCGAATCCCCTCTTAATATGGCGCAATCGCTTACGCGTACTTTTCCCTGGGCATGGCAAGCACCCGCTCGGAAATAATGTTGCGTTGAATTTCGTTGCTGCCGCCGGCGATGGTCCACATGAAGGAGTTCATGTAGTCGAATGACCAATTGCCGGTCTCGTGGCCGCCCCCCAGCGTGAAGGGTTGCTGATAGATGGCCGCGAGTTCGCTGCGTTGCCCCAGGGCGGTGAATTCCCTGAGCACCTGGGCGTAGAACAGCTTGACCATAGAGGCCGTTCCGCCGACGTCCTTGCCCGCGACCAGGCGCGCCATCATGTCTTTGACCATGGCGCTGAGCGCGTCAATCTTGACGAACACATCAACGGCTTCGCGCCGCAGTTGGTCATCCAGCACCCGCCCTTCGCTGTCGGCCCCCATCGCCTGCAACAACCGCCAACGGGAATGGGATAACCGTTCCGACAATTCCAGAATGGTCAGGCCACGCTCGGAGTTCAGCGTCGTCTGGGCTATCCGCCAGCCCTCACCCTCCTCGCCCAGTCGGTTGGCCACGGGAATGCGCACATTCGTCAGGAATATTTCAGCAAACTCCTCATCCCCGGTGATTTGCCGGATAGGCCGTACTTCCACCCCAGGCGAGTGCATGTCCATCAGTAAAAAGGTGATGCCGGCCTGTTTAGGCCCCGAGGTATCGGTTCGCACCAGCAGCAAGCAGTAATCGGCGTGCTGGCCCAGGGTCGACCAGACCTTCTGCCCGTCGACGATGTAGTGATCGCCCTCGCGCACAGCGCGCGTCTTGAGGGAAGCCAGGTCTGAACCCGCGTTCGGCTCGGAGAAGCCCTGGCACCAGATTTCACCATCGAGAATGGCCGGCAGATGTCGGGTTTTCTGCTCGAGCGTCCCCCACTCCATCAGGGTCATGGCCGCGTGATACAGGGAGATGAAATACAGGATCAGGCGCGGCGCATCGGCGCGGGCAAGCTCCTCGACGATCACGATCTGCTGCGCAAGGCTGCGCCCGCCGCCCTGCCACCCAGCCTGCCAGTGCGACGTCGCCAGGCCAGCGCAAACCAGGGACTTCATCCACTGACGCTGCAAGTGCAGAAAGTCAGCGCTCTGCACATCGGTCATGCGCTCCCGCCAACGAGCGGGAATGTTCTGCTCCAACCAGGCACGGGTATCCGTGCGCAGTTGCTCCAGTTGCCGAACGTCATCAGACATGAACTTCTCCAACCGATTGAAGGGTGTTTGATCAGCGCAGGCCCAGGCCCCGAGAGATGATGCCGCGCAGGATTTCGCGCGTACCGCCGCGCAGTGAGTACGAAGGCGCATTCATCACCGCCTGGGACAGCACCTCGTATAAGCGCGCCTGCGCCATGGGGCCCGCGCGGTCGTGAATGAACAGGGTGCGCACAATTTCGGGAATCTCTTGTTCCAGGACGGCGCCGAGGTCCTTGACGATGGAGGCCTGGAGCTGCGGGTCTAACCCCTCCTGGAGCATCGACGTCACACTCTTGGACAAATGGCGCAGCGTCACGATGTGGCTGGCGAGACGACCGATAGCGAGCGCCTGGGCGTCATCGGCATTGCCGCGCAACGCACGCACAAGCTCCACCAGCAGGCGAAAGGACGATAAGTAACGCTCAGGCCCGCTGCGCTCGAACGCCAGCTCACTGGTGACTTGCGCCCAACCCTGGCCCTGGATGCCGATCAACGCGCTGTTGGGCACAAAGACGTCTTCAAACACGACTTCATTGAAATGGTGCCGACCGGCTATATCCAGGATCGGCGCGATCGTGATACCCGGTGCTTTCAGGTCCACCAGCAATTGACTGGTGCCGCTCTGACGGTCGACACGCGCGCCGTCGGTGCGGCAAAACAGCACCATGTAATGGGCTTCATGGGCGTAGGTGGTCCACAGTTTGGTGCCATTGACCCGCCACCCGCCTTCGACGGGTATTGCGCGCGTTTCCACAGCGGCGAGGTCGGAGCCCGAATTGGGCTCGCTCATGCCTATGCAGGTAAAACACTCGCCACGGGCCATTCGCGGCAACAAAGTCTGCTTTTGCTCATCAGTGCCAAACTTGAGTAACAACGGTCCGGTCTGCCGATCCGCAAACCAATGCGCGGCAACCGGTGCGCCAGCGGCCAACAGTTCCTCCAGCACCACGTACCGCTCAAACGCCGTGCGCTCATGACCGCCATAGGCCTTCGGCCAAGTCATGCCGATCCAGCCGCGAGCCCCCAGCTTTGCGCTGAAGTCGGCATCGAAACCACTCCAGGATTCACCGCGTTGCAGGCTAGACCAGTGAGCACCGTGTTCGGCGATGAAATCGCGCACGTGCTGGCGGAGCGACTCAAGCGAATCGGCCCTGTCCAACCCCGTGAAATTGAATTGGGGAGTCATGATGGGTCCCTTAAAGAAACGAAAGAATGGGCCACAGCTCGTCGGCGCCAGCCTGAACCAACTGCTGGCCGATACGGCGGTTCCAGTACGCTTCGCTTGCGCCCTGGTCACGGCAGGTCCAGAGCAACTTAGTGAAGAAGTGCAAGCGATGCTCGGCAGTGAATCCGATGGCGCCATGAATCTGGTGGGCCAGTGCGCAGGCGACGCTGGCAGCTTCGCCCGCCCGAGACTTGGCCATCGCGATCGGCATCGCCGATTGCCCGTCGACCAGCGCACGCACCACCAGGTCGGCGGCCGCGGCGGCTGCGCACGTATGGCTGGCGAGTAGTGCCAGGTTCTGCTGGATAACCTGAAACTTGCCGATCGGTTTTCCAAACTGGGAGCGCTCGCCGGCGTACTGCACCGTCATTTCCAGCACGCGCTCCAGGGCTCCGGCCATGAGTAATACCCGCGTGGCGGCTTCATCGGCGATGTAAGTGTCGAGCGAGTGCGGCGCGGGTTTCACCGCCTGCTCCGGCAGGCTGCAGCTAAAGAGCAAACGATCATCAGGCGCGCCAGCGAGATTCACCCCGGGTTCGACCCGACAGGCATTGGCCTGGACCTCGACCAGGTACACATTGCCACGGTATTCACAAGGCAACGCGACGCGCTCGGCGTGCCGACCCCATGGCACGTTCGGGCATTCACCCGACAGCAGCCAGCCCGAGGGCTGTTTGAGCAACTGCAGCGGTCTGTCTTCAGGCGCCCATGCCATGACCGAAACGCCGGTGCCGACCGCGAACCCGGCTTCGCTGAGTCTGTAGTTGGCAATCATCGTCTCCGCCAACGGCAGCGGCAGGGCGAACCGTCCGGCCAACTGAAGCAGGCGCAGAGACTGCGCGGGGTCGATGCCAAAACCGCCTGCCGCTTCGCTGAGCAAGGCCATCGGCAGGCCCAGCTCCTCAATGGCCTGCCAATGCGACGCGAGCCACTGGCCCTGTTCTGCCTTGTGCAAATGGGAGTCGGTGCACAAGTCCTCGAAAACGCGCGTCACCGAGTGCGTTAAAACATTGTCTGTGTGGTTCATAGTGTCAACTCATCGACCAGCGTGACGCCCTATCATCGGTATGACGACATTGGCCCAACTTTGAAAACCGTGAGCAAAGCAACGGCAGGACATGTTGGAGAAACTGTATAGAACGGCGTCGATAGGCCATTGCCCTGACCCGCACCGACTCTTGTCCACCCCCGGCGCAACAGCGACTAGAACATCACCTCGCGGTTGATCAGGCGCGCCGGGTCCATGGCCGCGCGCATGCGGCGCATGACCTCCATCTCACCCGACGATTTCTGTTCCTGCATGAAGGCCTTCTTGAATCGACCGATCCCATGTTCGGCGGTGATTGCCCCGCCAAACGCGGGCAGCGCGTCATACACCAGTTGCTCCAAATGCTGGGCAACGTCATGGGTATGGGCCCCGACCGTAATGCCCAGGTGAATGTTGTTGTCGCCAAGATGGCCGAACGTGACGAACCTTGCATCGGGATAGGGGGTGCGCAGGGCCTCGCGCACGGCGCTCAGATAGGCTTCCACCGAGGGGATTTCCACGCTGATATCAAAGGCAATGAAGGGTGACATCTCGCGTACGATGACTTCGGTGCCTTCGCGGATCCGCCAGAAGTCCTGGCACTGCTTTTCAGAACCGGCGACCACCGCATCCACCAGCAGATCGCTGGCCAGGGCCTCTTCAAGAAATTCGTTGAAGACCATCTGGTCCGCTGCTTCGTTGTAGCCCAGGCCTTCGATCAAAATGTAATAGGGTTGCCCAGGAGGCACCGGCCCCTTGCTGGCGGCGTCGGGCACCGCCAGCGTGTAAAAATCGCTCCACATCACCTCAAAGGCACTGAGGATCGGCAAACGTCGCGCGAGCGCCAGCAGCGCGATGACCTTGTCAAAGCTGGGCACCGATACAAATGCCACGTAGTGCGTGGACGGCAGGGGCACTAGTTTGACCACCGCACGAGTGACAATGCCGAAGGTGCCCTCCGAGCCAATGAATAAATGCTTGAGGTCGTAACCGGTATTGTTTTTCAGCAGACGCCCGAGGCTCGAAACCACCGTACCATCGGCCAGCACGGCCTCGATGCCCAGGATGTTCTGCCGGGTCATGCCCCAGCGAATCACCCGATTGCCGCCAGCGTTCGTGGCAATGGTGCCGCCCAGCGTGGCGCTGCCCTTGGAACCCAGGTCTACGGGGTAGAAAAGCCCCTGGGCCTGCACGGCATTCTGCAGCGCTTCAAGGGTGACACCGGCTTGCACCACCGCTGTCTGGCTCGCCATGCAGATGTCTTCGATTTTGTTCATGCGCTCCAGCGAAATGACAACATCGTCCGCGTCGCTGTAGGCGCCGCCGGCGACTCCCGTCCGGCCGCCGTGTACAACCATGGGTTGGTTCGACCGCGCACACAGGCCCACCACGTTCGCCAGTTGTTCGGTGTCGCCGGGGCGCACAATCATGCAGGCCTGGGTGGGTTTCACGCTGAGCGGGTCACAGGAACGTGACAGCACATCGTCGCCAATCAATATCCCCGAAGGGCCGGTCACCGCGACAATCTGCTCATAGAGTGCGCTGTCCAGAGAGGTAAGTGTCGTCATGTCGTCATTAGCCATGCAGTGTCTGAATGAGTTCGATGGCATAGCCATCGGGATCTTTGACAAAGGCCAATGCCGGCGCTCCCGGGACCATCATTTTTGGCGCCGTTGTCACTAGGCCGCCATGGGCCTGCAGTTTTGCGCACATGCCATGGATATCCGGCACGCCAATGGCGACGTGGCCGTAACCGCTGCCATGGCTGTAGTCTTCGGGCTGGTCCCAGTTGTGGGTCAACTCGATCGCCGGGCCACTGGCAAAATCAGTGAATGACAGAAAGACCAGAGTGAAGCGGCCCTGCTCGCTGTCATATCGGCTGATCGGTGCCATCCCCAGCCCCTCGCAGTAAAAGGCAAGGGATTTGGCAAGGTCGCGTACACGAATCATGGTGTGCAGCAAGCGAGGCCGAGTCGCGTCAGTCCCCCATACCCATAGACTCTCGTCCACCGCTTTGCCCGCGGCCTGGGGCGCTTGAACAGTCGTGCGCTGGTCGTTCATCTGAGACTCCGAATTAATGCCTGAACCGGACCGCTCTATGCGGTCGACTGACGGCAAATCTATCAAGCTCCCCCGGCAGCGCTTGTCCATCCCGGCACTGAAAGTGCCCTGCACCCTCATGCGCGTGCCCACGTTTTAAGATTGGCATACGCTGTTGCCTGAACCATCAACTGTTGCTTTACACGACAATTGCTCATTCACGTTCTTTTCGGCTGCGTATACTCAGCCGATCAACGTGTACTGGAGGAACTCCCCTATGGACCTGAATAACCTGAAAACGCAGCAGAGCCCGTCAGTTCCGCGCCTTTCGATTCGCGAGGAACAGAAGCTGCGAACCCGCGATCGCCTGCTGGACGCCGCATTTGAAGTATTCAGCGCGGTCGGCTACCGCGCGGCGACCATCGACGAAATCATGAAACGCGCCGGCGCCAACCGCGCGACGTTCTACCTGCACTTTTCGGACAAGCTTGATATCGCGGCGGGGATCGGACGACGGTCCTCCATGGCCGTTTCGGACCGATTCCGCCAATTGGATAAAATGGTTGCGCCAAGCCAGGCCGACATCAGGACCTGGCTGGAGAATGACCTGAGTCAGCGCCGGGCCCAAAAGGTGATGGTCGATATCATTCACGAAGCGAGCTCCGCCGACCCGCGCTTCGGGCAGGAATACCTGGATTACTTCGTCAGGATCGCCGAACGGGTCATGGTCAACACGGTCGCTCGCTGGCCGGAAGAACAACGGCCGTTGGCCCGAATGAAAATCGTCTGCCTGTTCACCATGCTCCACCGCCTGGAGTTTCATTTGCTCTGCCAGGAACTGGACTTCGGCCACTACGATCCCATTGAAGCGCTCGCGAACCTGCTCTGGAGCGAGCTGTTCGCGCCTATCGCGGCCCAATAGCCGGGTACCGGCTCGTCGAAAGCCGGTGCTCCTGCAGACAAGTGCCCCCAGGGTACGGTGATAACGTTCAATCGCCCGGTACCCTGTCACTGATCCCACGGGATCGCCCATCGACAAGCGCACTGGAGCACGTTCTCGTGGAATCGGCGGTTGCTGCCCTTTCCATCGTTCTTAATGAAACGGAGCCGCCCATGCCCGACACGACATACACGACGCTAACACTCCAGCTCGGAGAGCCTCTGGCCCATCTGCGACTCAACAGGCCCGCCCTGCTCAACCGGTTTGACGAGATCGCGCATGTTGAATTCATCAATGCCTTGAGTGCGGTCGCCCATGACAAGACTGTCCGTGCGCTCATTCTGTCGGCCGAGGGGAAGGTCTTTTCGGCAGGCGGCGATTTCGATGAGATTATTGCCGCCGCCGCCTCAGCCGAGATCCGCAGCAGGATGACCTGGTTGGCCAAGACATTGTTCAATGCGATGACGGATCTGCCGGTCCCGGTGATCGCCGCCGTACAAGGTGCCGCCGCTGGCCTGGGCACCACGATCATGAGCCTTTGCGATGTGGTGGTAGCTTGCCGAACCGCCCGGATTTCCGATCCGCACGTGGCCATCGGGCTGGTCGCGGGCGACGGCGGGGTCATCGGCTGGACACAATCGGTTGGCATCAACCGCGCCAAGCGCTATTTGCTGACAGGTGAAGCCATCACCGCCGAACAGGCTCACCAGATGGGGCTGGTTACCGACCTGACCGAGTCACCCACCGAGGTCGTGGCGCGTGCCGTGGAAATAGGCCAACTCATCGCCAACCTGCCCGTGGCGGGCGTCGAAGGCACCAAACGCGCCTTCGCCCGGCTGACTCATGAGAAAGCCAACCTTGTGCTTGACCTGGGACTTGCCTATGAAATGGAAAGCATGACCCGCGCGGAAGTCGCAACGACCATCAATAAATTACGACGCTGATGCGTGATACGGACAGCGTTGCGCGCCAAACCGCGCAACGCTGTACTCGCCGACACGATCAACACAGATAACGAGGCTGCTCCCCTTCCACATACTCGACGCGGCGGGTCGCGCTGTTACCGTTCGATTGACGAAACTCTCGGGGCGAACAACCCCAGTAACTTTTGAACAGGCGGCTGAAGTGGGCTGCCGTCTTGAAACCATTCATATAAGCAATTTCAGAGATGGTGTAGTGGCGCGTATCGAGCGCCAGCAGCCAGTCACCTGTCTGCTTGAGGCGTTCTTCCCACAACAGATCCGAGAACGACGTGCCCTTGAGCTTCAACAGGTGGCAGAGATAGCGAGGTGAAATACCGCACCCGCGCGCAACCGCCGATGCCGATATATCCGGGTTCGCCAGGTGCAGGGAGATATACGAGATGATTTCTTCGTGGCGTTTCTCACTGATGTGCTTACGCACTTCCAGCGACACACCCGCCCCCTGGACCACGCACTGCGCCTCGGTCAGCAGGGTTTCGATCAGCAGATCGACCACATGACGCTCCAGCTCACGACCTTGCCCGCTCAGTAAAGAAAACAAGGTCGGCATTGCCAAGCGCCACTCGGCAGGCGCGCTCAGGTGGTTCTTCAACGGGATGCCGTTGGGGAAGTGCCGGTGCACGAGGTCCAGCGGCAGCAGAATGGAATAGTACTCAGACAAGGTCATATCGTCCGCCAGGCTTTCCCAGCGAAATGGCACGTTGCTGCGGCTGATGGAGAACTGCCCGACGCCGACCTTCATTGTCACCCCACACTGAGACAGGGAAAACGTTCCGGACTTCACGTAACGGAGCATGACCAGGTTTTCCTTGTTATCACTGATATGGTTCCAGGATCGCCAGAATGCATAGCGACGACGGGACGATAACAGCGTCACCGGACAGGGCGATGTGATGCCCCGACGTGCCACCAGGTCAAATTTGCGATCGCTTGCCAGGCTTTCTATCTCGCAATCGTAGTACTCGTATTTGAGCGGCTCAATCCAGTTGACATTTTGTACGAGGAAAGGTCGGGTCCAGGCAAACTCACGGTCACAAGGCAAATTGTTAACGGGGAGGCGGGGTGTGGCGACGGCTAATAAAGTGTCCATGCGATCGTCCTCTTTTTATTTTTGATAGACGTTGCGTTGAAAACCAAATGACGTTTAACACGACACGTGTTGTCCAAAATCTAGCGAACCTCACCTGTCCCGTCAAGCGAAGCCGTAGAAGTCGACCAATGGCAATAGCAGCGCTAGGAATCAGGCACACGCCAACAGCGCGCAGTGTGGCGCGCGAGGTCGATCAGAAGAGGTTTCAACGCAAGGATGAGGCGGGACGATCTATCGATAGGCGTTGCTTGGGAGCAGGCAAGTCAAGGTTCGACTTGCCTGGTGCTGCAATCGCTCGGTCAGGCTTTCACAACTTGGGAAATCAGCTTGGTATCCCAGTAGATGGGCTTGATGCTGCAAATACGACCTTCTTTGAACTGCGTAACCTCGGTAACCGGCATGGATACGCTGATGCCACTCGCCTTGGCGCGCCCTTCGAACTGCAGCAGGCCTATTGCATAGCCATCGCCGGAGGTAACAGCGATGACATTGATCTTAAGGTCATCCCAATGACTCACCACCGCGCCAAATAGAGACTGCAATTGGTCAATGCCGTGGTAGACCCCGCCATAAGGCAGGCCATCCGCCTCGTAAATCACCAGGTCCTCGGTGACCAGATGCCCGATAGCGGCCCAATCGTTGGAAAAGATCGCGTCATAAAACGCTCTCAGGGTTGAAGCATTCGCTTTGTTTTCATCCTGGCTCACAACGGTATTCCTCTAGAAGTCGATCGCTACGCAGACATGAATGGCAACCCTGAGGCCAGCCATACATCTTCGGTCAAGACACTTGCCTGGCCAGAATAGATCTCGGCATCAGCCCTGCTTGTCCGAGGCAGAATCGAACCTTGCCTCCCCCGCATCGATTCGGCTGCCGAGCGTGCCCCCACCAAATACGCGAACCCGCGGCAGGACAAGCCGTGCACCCGTAGCAGGCAAATACCGGCACTCGCCCGGGAATAAGCTGCAATGACTTAAGGACACCATCGCCAGTGGCGACGACATCTCGAGGCTGACCCCATGCTGGACTTCTCGCGCTTACGCACGCTACCCGACTTGCTGGCCTATCACGCCCAAACCCGACCCGAGCAGATCGCTACCGAGTTCCAGGGACGCTCTATGACCTACCAAAGCCTGCACCTGCGCAGCGATGCACTGGCAAGGACATTGCTTGAGCTCGACTCCGCACCAGCTCGCCGTATCGCCTACCTCGGCAAGAACAGCGATCGCTATTTCGAACTGCTGTTCGCGGCGGCCAAGGCTGGCAAGGTGCTTGTCCCATTGAACTGGCGATTGACCCTCACTGAATGGGCCTACATCCTTGACGATGCGCAAGTGAACTATCTCTTTACCGACTCGACATTCAGCGCCGCCGGCGCGGAACTGGCAAAACGATTGCCGCTGACAACCATTATGCCGCTCGATGGCAGCTGGGATTTCCTGTTCAAGGACAGTGCCACGACCCTTGCGCCGGGCCCTGTCACCGCCACAGACATCACGTTGCAAATCTATACGTCAGGCACCACTGGCACGCCCAAGGGCGCGCTCCTGTCGCACGCCAACCTCCTCGCCTTGCGTGAACCGGGCCTGCGCGCCGACCTTGAGTGGTTTCCCCGTGTGGGCGACACAAGCCTTGTGGCCATGCCGGTCGCACACATCGCCGGCACGGCTTATGGTTTGTTCGGGCTGCACAGCGGTGGCCGGCTCGTGATCTGCGAGGAGTTCAATGCCACCCAGGTGTGGCAACAACTTCGACAGGGGGGCATCACGCATATGCTGCTGGCTCCCACCGCACTGCGCATACTGCTGGAGTCACCGGTAAGCGCTGAGACATGCGCTCCCCATTTGCGCTATATCACTTACGGCGGTTCCCCCATCGAAGCGGGGGTTCTGCAACAGGCCATCGCTCGCCTCAAGTGCGGCTTCACGCAAATGTACGGTATGACCGAAGCATCCGGCGGCGTGGTGGCCTTGACGCCTCAGGATCACGAGCAGGGTCAACCTGGACGTATCACAACTGCGGGCCGCGCAATGCTGGGGGTTGAAATCGGCATCATCGATAACGACGGGCAGCCTCTACCGTTTGGCGAGACCGGTGAGATCGTCGTTCGGTCTGCAGCGGTGATGGTCGGTTACTGGCGACAGCCGCTGGCGACGGCGCAGGCCATCGACAAAGATGGCTGGTTGCGCACCGGCGACATCGGCCGAATGGATTCCCAGGGCTATCTGACTGTTGTAGACAGAGCCAAGGATACGATCATCACCGGCGGTGAAAACGTTTATCCACTTGAGGTTGAGAACCGGATGCGCGAGCACCCCAGCGTAATCGACGTGGCGGTGATTGGCGTGCCTTCCAATCAATGGGGGGAAGAAGTCAAAGCAATCGTTGTGCCCGCGCATGCCGAACAGTTCGACAGTGCCGCCCTTCTGGCCTATGCGCGCGAGCACCTTGCCGCCTACAAAGTGCCGAAATCCGTCGAGCAGGCGGCAGAACTACCCCGCAACGCCGCTGGCAAGGTGCTGCGCCGGGAGCTGCGCGAACCTTACTGGGCGCAGCGTCCGACTTGCATCGGGTAGCGCTTGAGGGGGGTTGAACGCCTGCTATAAGCAGGCGTCCATCGTCCAACAAACACGTCTTACGCGATAGAAGCCAGCTTCGACTCGTCCTGGGCCTCGGCAGTCAACGCCATCTCGTTGGCGGCAATGTAACCGAACACCATCGCCGGCCCGATCGTCCCTCCCGCGCCAGGGTAGGCATTGCCGAATGGAGAGCCCGTGGCGTTCCCGGCGGCATAGAGCCCGGGGATCGGCCGCCCCTGGGTGTCCAGCACGCGTGCACGATCATCCGCTTTCAAGCCGCCCTTGGTTCCAAGGTCTCCCAGGTCGATTGCGACGGCATAGAAAGGCGCCTGTCCGATATGCCCAAGGCACGGATTGGGCTTGACGCGAGCATCGCCAAAGCTACGGTCATAGGCATTGTCGCCGCGGCCGAACTCCAAGTCTTTGCCGGATCGGGCATACTCGTTCATCCGCTGCACCGTGCGTTCAAGTTTGGCAGGCTCCAACCCTATCTTGGTGGCCAGTTCGGCGACCGTCGCGGCCTTGAAGATGTAGTGATCCCACTGATCCGAGCCAATGCTGCGGTCCGGCATGATCGGTGATGGCATGTAGCCGCCCGCCGGAAACTTACTGCGAAACGTCGCATCGAAAATCAACCAGCACGGGGCATTCTGGCCGGTCTTGAGATGGTCCTGGACCATGGCGTTGCCGAAACGGTCATAGCCGCAGGCCTCGTTCACGAAGCGCTCACCCAGGCGATTCACGCACACGCTATGGGGACGTCCCACGTCAAAGGTGGCTTGATGTATCTCATGGAAATTCGACACGCCCGGCATGGGTTTGGACATGGTCGGCACCCACCAGCCGCTCTCCATGAATTCCACGTCGGCACCGATCGCCGTGCCCGCCAGCAAGAGCTCGCCCCGGTTGGCCTCTTCCGGTGTACTGCTCCAGCGCCGATCCCCTGGCAGGGTGAAATAACGATTGCGCAGCTCCTGGTTCCACTCGAACCCGCCCGCGCAGATCACCACCCCCTGCGTTGCACGAATGAGGCTTGACTGCCCTACCCGCTCAACTTCCACGCCGCAGACCCGGCCATCCTCCATCAAGAGCTGCTTGACGCTTGCCCCCAGCCGCAACTCGACGCCACGCTCGCGCAGCTGTTCACGCATCGGCGCGATCAGCGCGGCACCGAGGCTGAGCAACCGGTCACGCCGCGTCAAACGGCGCGTGCTCAAGTCCTTCCAGTAGCGCCCCACCACCCGCGCCAACATGGCGATCCAGCCAGGCGCCTTGGCGGCGATGCCGAAGGCCTCATTGAAATCCATGGTGTAGCGGTTGAACAGTTTAAATCGGGTGAATTGCTCACGCAGCAGAGGGAACTCTTCGCCCAGCCGCCGACCGTCGAACATCGGGCATACCAATGAGCGATCGGCACGGGCGCCAGGGCGCTCGGCAAAATAGTCCGACCAGGGCATAACCTGCAGATCAATCCCGATAGCGCGCAGAAACCCGACCATCTCGGGGCCTTGGTCAACGAAACTTTCAAGCCGGTCTCGGCGAATGTCCCCTTCGATAACGGCGTCCAGGTAGCGCATGGTCTCTTCACGGCTGTCATCGGTGCCCAGGCCATGGTTGGGAATCCACAGCACACCGCCGGAAGTGGCTGATGTCCCACCAAACTTGTGTGCTTTCTCCAGCACCAGCACCGACATCCCTAAGAAAGATGCACGCAAGGCCGCAGCCATGCCCGCGGCACCAGAGCCCACTACGACCACATCATATGTTTCGTTCATTTGCGCTTCGCGCCCCGTGCTTGTCGATTGAAGTCCACCAGTGCAGGGCGCCTGCCTGTGATGAAGCGCCGCCCGACAGCGAAACAACTCCATTTCGCCAGCACTGTTTTCACGAGTGTAAGCAGCATCCCGGCGCCAAGATTGTCTGGCGCCGCCCTTGAACTTGTATTAGGCCGCAGGAAGAGGAGAAACAGCTCGCCATCCCCACGCACGCATGGCAATACGTCTGCAGGCTTGTCTTACAGGCCTGGTTCGCGCAGTCACGGCTGTGTCGAGTATTCAATAATGTCGCAGGAGTAGAGCATGTCCATTTACACGCACGTCGCGATTGGCGCCAACAACCTTGAACAGTCACGTCGTTTCTATGATGCAGTACTGGGCGCATTGGGCCTCAAGCGTCTGGGTGACTTGCCCAACGCCTCATTCTACGGCGCACAAGTACCAGAATTACTGATCACCAAACCCATCGACGGCAAGCCCGCCAGCGCAGGCAATGGCATGACCGTCAGCTTCGCCTGCGCGTCTCGCTCCGCCGTCGATGCCTTCCACGCCGCCGCACTTTCCAACGGTGGGAGCTGCGCCGGCGAACCTGGCCCGCGTCCAGTGGCACCGACCGCCTACGGCGCTTATGTGCGCGATCCCGATGGCAACAAACTCGCAACCTACTGCTACGCGGCGCAGTGACAACCATGCACCGCCGGTATGGCCTGGGTGATCTGCACTCAGGCTACCTTCACTCGAACAACAGGGGAGCCTCAACATGAAAGCCTGGACGCTCAGTGCTCAGACAGGAACTGCGGATCTGGATCTGATTGACGCCAATATCCCATCCATCACAGACAACGAGGTGCTGGTCCGAATGACAGCCCCAGGGGTCGTCCCCTTTGACAACGCTGTGATCAATGACGAAAACGAAGCCAACTTTCCCGCAGCCGTTCTGCCCATCCAGCCTGGCAATCAGGGCGCCGGCAAAGTCGCCAATGGCGGCAACACCGCGTTCAAAAAAGGCGACCGGGTGATGTTTGGCGCCTTTGTGTATGGCTTCATGCGTCCCGGTAGCTGGGCGGAATATGTAGCGGTGGACGCTGCACATCTCACCCTTATCCCGGACAGCGTGTCCGATGCTGAAGCCGCCCAGGCGGTCGTGGCATACCCGACTGCGTATATGGCGCTGAAGGAAGCCGGCATGGCGCCCGGAAAGACCGTATTGGCCACCGGCATAGGGGGCTCGGTCGGTAACGCCGCCTATCAGTTGGCCAAGGCCATGGGGGCGAGCAAAGTCTTTTCCTCGACCAGTTCCACGGAAAAAGCCGAGCGCGCCGCCCAGCGCGGTTTTGACAATGTCATCGACATGTCACAGCAAAGCCTGGCTGAAGGAGTTATGGCGGGAACCAATGGCGAGGGTGTCGACATCGTCATCGACTCGTTGGGCGGACAGGTCATTGCCGAAGCGATCAAGTGCATGAAGCGCTATGGCAAAACCATCACCCTGGGCTTTGCCGCCGGTCGCCAGTCGCAGATTGCTCTGGCCGACCTGATTCTGGTGCGCGGCAGTATTCAGGGGTTTGGTGTATACACCGCCTCTGCCGCTGAGTGGCAGGAGGCTTGGGAAGTATTCCGAGGCTTCTGTGATGAAGGGAAAATCAAGGTGCTCTTCGACAAGAGTTTCCCCTTCGATCAGGCGCCGCAGGCCCTGCGCTACATGGCGACCCAACGTCCCTTCGGCGCTGTCGCACTGACCCTATGAGGCGCCCCATGCAGCAGTTCAGAAACGAGGATGGACTGGTCCTGGCCGCAAGTACGGGCGGGGATCCCGCACACCCTCCTGTTGTGCTGCTGCATGGTGGAGGCCAGACCCGGCATAGCTGGAATAACGCGTTCGATGCTCTGGTGACGGCCGGGCACTATGTCATTTCGTTCGATGCGCGGGGCCATGGCGACAGCGACTGGGACCCGCGCGGCGACTACACGCTCGATGCCATGGTCGCAGACTTGTATGCGATCCTCGCCAACCTGTCGTCCGCGCCTGTTCTGGTGGGCGCCTCGATGGGCGGTCTGACCGCGTTGGCGGCCGCGGGAGAAGCAATTGCCCCGATCGCTCGCGCCCTGGTGCTGGTGGACGTCACACCCCGCATCAATGCAGAGGGCGCCGAGAAGATCATGACCTTCATGCGCAGCCACGAACAAGGTTTCGAAAGCCTGGACGAGGCCGCTCAAGCCGTGGCCAATTACCTGCCCCATCGACCACGCCAAGCCAACAGTTCGGGGCTCTCCCGCAACCTGCGCAAACGTGGCAACCGCTGGTTCTGGCATTGGGACCCGCAGCTGATCCCCGGCAACAACATTGCACACAGCCAGACTCAGGTCCGCCTGGAGACGGCCGCCCGGTCACTGAAGATCCCCATGCTAATGATCCGTGGCGAGCAGAGCGACATCGTCACCGAGCAGGAAGCCCGGCGCTTTATCGCCCTTGCCCCGGCCGCCGAGTATTTGAATGTAGCGGGCGCTGGACACATGGTGGTCGGTGATCGCAACGATGCCTTCAACACAGGCATTCTGAATTTCATTGAGCGTTTGCAGAGCCGGTAATCGCGACCAGGCTGACACGAGCGCGCTTTATAAACCGAAACAGATAGGGTGGATAAAATGACCTCTGGTCCTCTTCAAGGTTTGAAAGTGGTGGAGTTTGCCGGCATCGGGCCCGGCCCGTTTTGCGCCATGGTGCTCTCGGACATGGGCGCGCAAGTGATACGTATCGATCGTCACGCCAGCACGGCATTGAACCCGTCCGTCCACGTGGACGGACGCGGCCGCCGCGCTATCGTGGCGAACCTGAAAGACAGCCGATCCGTCGAGGCGTGCCTGGCCCTCTGCGACCAGGCGGACATCGTCATCGAGAGTTACCGACCGGGGGTGATGGAACGCCTCGGCCTCGGCCCGCAGGTCATGCTGGCGCGCAATGCGCGTCTGATTTACGGCCGAATGACCGGATGGGGCCAGCACGGCCCCTATGCACAGCGGGCGGGTCACGACATCAATTACATCGCCATTACCGGCGCACTCGCGGACATCGGCACCCGTGACAAGCCTGTACCGCCGTTGAACCTGGTCGGTGACTACGGCGGTGGAGCCATGATGCTCGCGGTCGGGCTTCTGGCCGGCGTACTGAATGCACGGAGCACTGGCCAGGGGCAAGTGGTGGATGCTGCCATCACCGACGGCACCTGCTACCTGACCGCGATTCTCTATAAGCTGCGCGCACTGGGCCAGTGGCAGGAACAGCGAGCGGCCAATCTGCTGGATGGGGGGGCGCCCTTCTACGATACGTATCGTTGCGCGGATGGAAAATTCGTCGCCATCGGCGCGATTGAACCTCAGTTCTATGCATTGCTGTTGGAGAAAACGGGCCTGGTCGATACCTTGACTCAGCCACAGATGGACCGCGCGTCGTGGCCGCAGATGAAAACCGTGTTCGAGCGTACATTCGCCAGCAAAAGCCGCGCGGAATGGGTTCGGATCATGGGCGACGCCGACACGTGTTTTGCCCCGGTACTGGATGCCGCGGAGGCCGCCATGGACCCGCATAACATCGCTCGCGAGGCGTTCATCGAGCTCGGTGGCGTGCATCAGCCGGCACCGGCACCGCGCTTTTCTCGAACCCCAAGTGCGGTACAAGCCTCCTTGCAGGGCGAAGCCGCACGCGCGACGCTGGTCGACTGGAATGTCAACGCCGCCGCCATCGAGTACCTGCTGAACGGCGGAGTATCGGATCAGTCCCACTGAGCGGCGCAACGATCAAGGCGCGGGCATCGCTGCTAGCGCCCTGTGAACATCGCCCGACGCTTTTCCCGGAACGCCGCCACACCTTCGGCAAAGTCTAGCGTCGAGCCAGCCTGACGCTGGCTGCGACGCTCGGCCGCCAGGGATTCGGTCAGCGAATGATCCAGCGCATAGCGCACACCCTGACGGATAAGCGCATACGCCCGGGTGGGCCCCGCCGCCAGACGTTGCGCCAGCTCGGCGGCCCGGTGTGCAAGGACGTCATCATCCAGCACTTGATACACCATCCCCCACGCTTCGGCTTTCTGCGCGCTGATGCGCTCCCCCAGCATCATCATCGCTTGAGCGCGTGCGCGTCCCATCAGGCGCGGTAATAACCAGGTGCTGCCGGCATCGGGCACCAGGCCAATGTTGATGAACGCCTGCAGAAAATACGCCGAGCTCCCCGCCAGGACGATGTCCCCCGCCAGAGCCAGCGCGCACCCGGCACCGACTGCCGGGCCATTGACCACGGTGATCACTGGCACCGGCAACGCCATCAGGGTCTCGATGATGGGGTTGTAGAAGTGCTCGACCTTGTACCCCAGGTCGCCATTGCCATCCCCCGCCGACAAGTCGGCCCCGGAAGAAAACGCTCGCCCATTACCGGTGATTACCAGCACGCGGGCGCTGCCGCTGCCCTGGAGGCTGTCCAGCGCCGTCACAATCTCCTGCAGCGTCTGGGTGCGCAGAGCATTCAATGCCTCCGGCCGGTTCAAGGTCAGCGTTACGACACCGTGACGCTCTTCGACAAGAATATCCTGGTACGTCTTCATCACGCGCCTGCTGTCAGTCATTTTCGAAAACACCGGTGATGCGCAGCAATGTCGCAAGCTGTTGATCCTGCTTGGTCAAGGTCACACACATTGTCATCAAGCCGATGTGTGGTTTGGAGACGGAAGGACGGACCATTTCAATCGACATCGAGCACTGCAAAGGCTCATCGGCGTAGGTGGGAGTCGCCCATTCGATCCGGTCGACGCCCGCGCCTGCCAGCCCTCGCACGTGGGTGCCCTTCCAGAAATCGGCGATCAATTTTTGCAGCAGCATGATGCTCAGCCAGCCACTGGCGGAGGTCCGTTCGAACAATGCATTGGCATGCGCGCCTTCGTCATTCATATGAAAGGGTTGCGGATCGTACTTCGTCGCGAAAGCAAGCATCTCTGGCAGGGTCAACGCGTGCGTACCCAGGTCAAAACGATCGCCGACCTTCAGGTCACGAAAGCGCAGTGTGCTGTAGTTTTTCGTAGGCATAAGTCACTCTCTTATCAAGCCTGCGGCGGGTCGGTCAGTAATGGGCGAAACTGCGGCAGGTGCAGGTGGCCACGCGGTTCAAAGGTCACCTCGACAGGCATCCCGATCTGGACCTTATCGACCGCCATATCGATGATGTTGCTCATCATCACCGGCCCTTCCTCCAGTTCCACCAGTGCGAGGACATAGGGCACTCGATCCGCCATCGAGGCATAGGGCGCCACATGCACCACGGTCATGGCCGAGACCTTGCCCTTGCCGCTTGCGCGTATCCAACCGAGGTCGGCGGACCAGCACGCCGCACACCAGGAACTGACAAATCGGAAACACCGGCCACAGTGATTGCAGCGCCGCAGCCTCAACTCGCCCAGCGCCGTTCCTTCCCAGAAGAGCTGGTTCACCGGTGTGACCTCCGGCATCGGCCCCCCGCTCATCGCGAACGCCCCAGGATCAAAGTCGCATGCTCGTACATCATCCCTCCGTAGCAATGCACAAGCGCCGTACGGGCGCGATCAAGTTGGTTGGCGCCCGCCTGGGACATGATCTGTCTGACGCCCTCGACCAGCACCGACATCCCCGAAGCTTCTCCGGTATGACCGAACGACAGCAGCCCGCCGTTGGTGTTGACCGGCAATGATCCTCCGGGATCCATGGCACCGCTCTGCACAAAAGCGGCGGACTGCCCTGACGGGGTAAACCCCATGTTCTCGAGCAACAGCAGCGGCGTGAACGAAAAGGCGTCATACAGCATCGCCATGTCCATGTCCGCGGGGCTCAGGCCTGCGCTGCCGAACGCGCGTGCGCCGGTGCGGGCAGCCAGCGTCTGCACCAGACGATCGCCGGCGGAACTGATCGAGCCATGACTGTGGGCCTCGCCATAGCCCAACAGATAAGCGGGCTGGCGCGTAAGCTGCCGCGCTTTCTCATCGGTGGTCACCAGTACCGCGCCTCCGCCATCGCAGGGGACCGAACAGTCGAGGTAATGGAGCGGCGTAGAGATCATGCGCGAATTCAAAACGTCCTCGACGCTGATGGCGCCTTTGGCATGCATGAAGGCGCGCGGGTTGCGTAACGCCCACTGGCGCGCGGAAACGGCGACACGGGCCAGGTCCGCCGAGGTGACGCCCCGCTCGGCCATGAATCGCGAGGCGATCAGGGCATACAGCGCCGGAATAAATGGTCCGTAGCCGATCTCGAAATCCGGTTCGCTGATCATCTGCGCCATGACTTCGGCGCCGCCGTCACTCGGCTTGGTGAATTTACCCGTACCGATACACAGCACACAGTCTGCCAGGCCGTCACGGATGGCACTGGCAGCGCGCCCCACCATAATGGCAAAACTGGCGCCGCCAGCGTTGAGGGTTTCCGCGAACCCGGGCGTCAATCCCAATTCAGAACCGAGCTTCTCGTGGGTGTAGATATCTATTTCATTGACCCCCTGCCCGGACGGTACCGCCAACAGCCCGTTGACGTCACTGGGCCGCACGCCCCATTCCGACAGCGCGGCGAACGCCACTTGACGGTACAAATTGTGGGGGCTGACCTGAGGAAACCGGGTCGGGGGTACTTCGTAGCTCGCGGCGATGGCAACACCAGCGACCATGGTCGATCTCCTTGCCTGATGGGCGTACTACGCCAGTGGGGGCACGCTCAATAGCACTTCGGCAAGCCCAGCGCCTTTTCTGCGATAAAGCTGAGCACCACCTGATTGTTGACCGGCGCCACCGTGTTGTTCTGGGCCGCGATATAGAAAGGCAGGATGTCCTGGCTGACATCCACACCGGCGCCACCGAAGGTGGTCATCGCAATCTCCGCAGCCATTTTGAAGGCCTCGGAGGACAGGATCTTCACCATGTTCACATCCAGCGCGATGGATTCTTTGCGGTCATGCTTATCGCACGCCTGATACATCATCAACCTCGCCGCCTCGACATAGGTCTTAGCCCGCGCCATCGGATGCGCGATAGACTGATACGATCCGATCGGCACCCCGAAAGGCGACCGAACCTTGGCATATTCCGCTGCGCGCTTGAGGACATAGTCAGCCTGGCCGAGGTTCATGGCGGAAACCAACAAACGCTCCGAATTCAACGAGCTGAACAGGATACTCAAGCCCTTGCCTTCCTCACCGACCAGTGAATCGGCAGGCAGAACAACATTGTCGAAATAAGTTTGATACTGCTGTTCTGGCAAATACATGCCGATGTTCATGGGCGTGGCCGAAATACCGGGCAACTGGGTATCGACAATAAACAAAGAAATACCGTGGGTACGATCAGCCGAATCCATGGGCGAGGTGCGCGCCACCAGCAAACAGTGGTTGGACTGGACGAATGCGGTCTGGTAAGTCTTGCCGCCGTTTAATAGGAAAGTTCCATCTGGCTGGCGAATCGCAGTCGTTTTGATCTTGAAAGTATTGGTCCCGGAGTCTGCTTCGGTAATGCCAAAACTGAAGAACTCCTCACCGGTGGCGGTCGGCGGCAGATAACGTTCTTTCTGGGCCTGCGTGGCATGATGCATGATCGGTTCACGGGACATGAAGTTTGTCACGGCGATAGGCAACAGCAGGGCCTCCTGGTGCAGCAGGTCGAGGGCCAGAACAATGTCCTTCAACGAGCCGCCAGAGCCACCAAACTCCTCAGACAAGCCCATGGACAGCAAACCGGTGTCCACCCACATATCCCAAAGTTTCTGTGGGAACTCATTCTTTCTCCCGCACTCAGCAACGTAAGCTCGATCTACGCGTTTGATAATGGCATCACAGATTTCTCTGACAGCGGCCTGAGACTCGGACATGAAATTACTCCTAAAAATCTTCAACGTTAGAATAAATCGCAATCGTACAAAGCGAGGACCCAGGCAATGGTCAGCCTGACTGATACCACCGATATCGCATGAGCGTGCTCATCCTTCTATTTGGAGTTATCTTGAACCCTTGGACATGCCTTGCATTGTCCGTAACAGCAAAAAAAATTATCTGAGAGATACATACTCAAATGATGGAAGCCATAATTCTCGAAGAATAGTGCACGCTTACCGAAGATCGCTTGAAGAAATGGTTAGTTGAAACTTGGCCTGTCGACACTCGACACAAATTTTAAATAACGGTCCCGCAGGAGCAGCGCAGTGAAAATCGATGATCTGTAATTTTTCCTTCACACCGTTCTAGAAAGAAAAAGGAGGTAGGCCTCCGCGTCGGCTCTACAGGTGTACCTAGCAAACTTAACTTGTATAGCTGCCTATAGGAAACCACGGCATTAGTTACTGAAAAATCACGCTAGGCAGTAATCCCCACTAACGTCATAGACATGACCACCCCTCGATAAATTAACGATTCCGCCAATTACCAAGACACCGGACTGATTAAAGGAATAGTCGCCGCACCGATGAAAATTAGTTCACATTATCAAAGTTCATCTAGCGGTTCTGCTTCCTCAGATACAGGGATTCGGCAATGCATAAACACCATAGCTGTAATCAACTGGAAAAAATATTTTATCGTCCAATTGAAGCTGCCATACGCTGGTGTAATCTCATGGCTTTTGAGTCTCAGATTCTTGAGTCTGCCAAGGATTGAATCGCCCCGGGTTTTCTAGACACTCTCCAAGCTCGCTGTGTAGCGCTTTTCAAACTCTACCGGTGACAGCTGATTGTTGAAACTGTGACGTCGTTTTGGGTTGTAAAACATCTCGATGTAATCGAACACATCATCCCGAGCATCCTGGCGTGTAGTGTAGATTTTACGCTTGATCCGCTCCCGCTTTAGCAGCTGGAAAAAGCTCTCCGCTACAGCGTTGTCGTGGCAGTTACCTCGACGACTCATGCTGGCTACCAGGTTGTTAGCTTTCAAGAAGCTTCGCCAGTCTGAGCTGCTGTACTGACTGCCTTGATCCGAGTGGATCATCACCTCTTGCTTCGGCTTACGTCTCCAAACCGCCATCAGCAGTGCATCAATGGCTACGTCGCTGGTCATCTGCGACTTCATTGACCAACCAATGATCTGGCGTGAAAACAGATCGAGCACCACGGCCAAATACAGCCAGCCTTCATATGTTCGGATGTAGGTAATGTCTGTGACCCAGACTTTGTTGGGTTCTCTGACATCGAATTGGCGCTTCAGTAAGTTCGGTGAGGCAACGGCTGGTTTACCGCCATATTTTCCCGGCCTCCGTCGATACCCAGTCTGAGAACGTAAACCTTCAAGGCGCATCAACCTAGCCACCCGGTGACGGCCACAGCTCTCACCAACCTCTCGCAGGTCATCATGGATCTTTCGATAGCCATAAACGCCACCGCTTTCCAGCCAGGAGTGTTTGATCAATCCAAGCAGTCGCTGATCGTCCTTGGCTCGCGCAGATTTTGGTTCTGATAGCCACGCGTAGTAGCCGCTGGGATGAACCTTGAGCGTCAGGCAAAGCCGTCGAATCGCGTAATGACCCGCTTGCTGCTTAATAAAGGCGTACTTCAGCCGCACTCCTTGGCAAAGTACGCGGCGGCCTTTTTTAAGATGTCTCGCTCCTCCGTCACCCGTTTCAGCTCGGCCCGTAGACGACGAATCTCAGCGCTCTGATCATCCTCCTCAACGCGCTGTTCCTGGGGCTTGGTGTAGCGCTTAACCCAGGCATAGAGGCTGTGCACGGACACACCCAATCGTGCAGCCACCTCCGAGACAGGAAGCTTCTTTTCGGTCACTTGTTTGACCGCCTGGATTTTGAATTCTTCGGGATATCGCTGGTTGCTCATGGCACCTCCTAATGGGCCTCATTTTAAGGCTTGGAGGTGTCTACGAAACTAGGGGCGATTCAAAACGAGACGATTTCAAGAACGGGGCGGGTTTCAGCTGAGACAATTTATGACAGTGCAATGCGCTCGCCTTTGCAGGGAGGGCTGGCTCGGCAGTAGGTGGTGGAACGATACATTTTCTTGTAGTCGCTGCTTCGGGCTTGTGGCCCGGCTGAGTCAGTTGAATGACTTCGAAGGCACTGAGTAGCGACGGTAGTGTGGTGCTGACATCGATCAAACTGTCCCCACCTTATGAGCCAGTGCTCGTCGTATCCAGTCAAAAAAAACACCAATTAAGAACCTGCTGAGACGAAGGATTAGAGATGGAATGTACTTTCACACTGACGTACCAATTGCCGTCTGACGACATCGATATGGATGCGATTATGGATCGCTTGGCGGAAGCAGGCTGTGATGATGCGTTGGTCGGAGTCGGACAGCCAGGTCGCTTGGCGCTGGAGTTTGTCCGTGAAGCAGCCTCTGCACATGACGCAATTGAGGGCGCCATAGAAGACGTGCGCCGAGCTGTCCCTAACGCACGCTTGATCGAGGCAGTTCTTGCTCCATCACCGGCCGCTGGTTGACGCCAGGCCTCAAGTTTCACGAAATGCCTCTGCGAGCATCGCAGAGGCTTTAAAGATTGCAGTTAAGCACCGGCTAGAACGGGGAGGGCTCGCCGTCTAATAGTAGCGACAAGTCAGCTATTCGCGCTCCGAGAGTCTGCTTTAGTGAGGTTCTCAATTTCTGATCTACCTCCTTGTGCAGACGGATTTTTCCAATGGCCAGTGCGATGATGAACTCCATGGCAGCTTCACCGCGCTCGTACCCATAACCCTCGGCGACCCGCTGGATGATGTCGGCCATGGAACTGCTGTAGGTCTCGTGAGCACTGTAATCGAGCTCAGTGGGCAGGGCCGCTCGCAGAAATGCGCTTTGAATGATGCCGTCGTCGTACCGCGAAAACACTTCAGGGGTGAGCAAGACCTGCTGCAGTTCACCAGATTCTAAGCGCTTGGCATCCTTGACTTTTACGCTGTCGCGAGCGTTTTGCAAGATCCAGTGGATCGTTAAAAAGATGTCTACGCACGAAGCGATCTCCACTGGCTGACTGCCATCGACAAACGCGAATCCCTTGCTCAGGATCATCTGGGTATTGCTGTAGCTGCTATCCCAGAATACCTGATCTGACAGACCCGTCATCGTCGCCGCATCGAAGGCGTCAACTCGATTCTGAATCATAGGTGAGGTGAGCGGATCACTAAACGCAACTAATTTGCTTAGTAGCCGGTACTCTTGAGCCCAATGATTATTACAAATCAAGCTGGCGGCTGGGATCTCCAGGTATTTTTTGAAAACATACCGGCGATGCCCCTTGGGTGGCTGGCAGAGGTTGGCGGTGGGTGTGGAGGGTGCCTAGTTCATGGAGGGCTCGGCATTTCGAAGGAAATGTCTGAGAAGGTTGAGGGGATTAAGGGCGAAGTCGCACTTTCCTTAAACACCCATCGCTGGGAATCAAATCGAGTTCGACCGTCATGCTCCGTATTCTTGATCGACAATGAACTTCACACTGCTGCAGTGATATAAACAGGCAGCAATCGGCCAAATTCTGCCGGTAGAAGCATCCCGCCGGGAGTGACGGCATCACTCTATTTGTTTCGTGACTTGGTAGTCATCAGCGTCAAAAATAACATCATCTCCCGCTAACGATACACAACAGTGGCGTTCTCGTTCGAAGCCGTTAAACTGCCCCAGCCGTTCATTTTTCTTCTGAGGCTTACGCATGAAATTTCGTTTTCTGCTGTGGATGCTGGGTTTGTTGATGGGTAAGGCCAGCCGGACCAATCCGGCGTTTCAGCAGCAGTTGGGTGACAAGGAC
>LNAP01001644.1_pt1 | contig 57720 bp, 46 predicted proteins | sample 602601 | NCBI WGS metagenome assembly LNAP01 (sample SAMN02440304, study PRJNA202911) | soil metagenome | biome: Subtropical and temperate rainforests or woodlands; isolation source: soil samples (1 kg each in a 20% v/v slurry with milli Q water) were... ...
GTTTTCTGATTGAGGCCGTCGACGCCCACTTCCAGCCCGCGCAGGGCTTTCTGGAAGGATTCCTGGAAAGTACGGCCTATGGCCATGACCTCGCCTACGGATTTCATCTGCGTCGTCAGGCGCGAATCGGCAGCAGGGAATTTCTCGAATGCAAAACGCGGAACCTTGGTGACCACGTAGTCGATGGAGGGCTCGAACGAGGCCGGCGTTGCGCCGCCCGTGATTTCGTTTTTCAGTTCGTCCAGCGTGTAACCGACTGCCAGGCGCGCAGCGATCTTGGCAATGGGAAAGCCCGTTGCCTTCGAAGCCAGGGCCGACGAGCGCGAAACACGCGGATTCATCTCGATGACGATCATGCGGCCGGTATCGGGATTGACCGCAAACTGTACATTGGAACCGCCGGTGTCGACACCGATTTCGCGCAATACCGCGATCGATGCATTACGCATGATCTGGTATTCCTTGTCGGTAAGGGTCTGGGCCGGCGCCACGGTGATGGAGTCACCGGTGTGCACGCCCATCGGGTCGAGATTTTCAATGGAGCAAATAATGATGCAGTTATCGGCGCTGTCGCGCACGACTTCCATTTCGAATTCTTTCCATCCCAACAAGGATTCTTCGATGAGCAGTTCTTTGGTGGGCGATGCTTCCAGCCCGCGTCGGCAAATGCTTTCGAACTCTTCGCTGTTGTAAGCAATGCCGCCGCCCGAACCGCCCATGGTAAAGCTGGGACGTATCACCACCGGGAAACCCGATACGTTGGCTTCCTTGGCAATGCGACGCTGCACTTCCCAGGCTTCATCCAGCGAATGCGCCACGCCCGATTTGGCTGATTCCAGCCCAATCTTGTTCATGGCCTGCTTGAACTTCTGGCGGTCTTCGGCTTTTTCAATGGCGTGCTCGTTGGCGCCAATGAGTTCGACACCATATTTCTCGAGTACGCCGTTGTGCACGAGATCAAGCGCGCAGTTCAAGGCCGTCTGGCCGCCCATGGTGGGCAGCAAGGCGTCGGGCCTTTCACGTTCTATGATTTTTTCCACCGCCTCCCAGGTGATGGGCTCGATGTAGGTGACATCGGCCGTTTCAGGGTCGGTCATGATGGTGGCCGGATTGCTATTGACCAGTATGGTTCGGTAGCCCTCGGCTTTAAGCGCCTTGCAGGCCTGTGCGCCGGAATAGTCGAACTCGCACGCCTGGCCGATGATGATCGGACCGGCCCCAATGATAAGAATACTTTTTAGGTCTAAACGCTTTGGCATAGTTCTGTATTATTTTTTCCCGGCCATCAGGCCGATGAATTTGTCGAAAAGCACCACGATATCGTGTGGCCCGGGGCTGGCTTCGGGATGCCCCTGGAAGCAGAATGCAGGACTGTCGGTCAGTTCAAACCCTTGTACTGTTCCATCGAACAGCGACAGATGGGTGACTCGCGCATTGGCGGGCAAGGTATCGACATCGACATTGAAACCATGATTCTGACTGGTAATGAAAACCCTGCCCGTATCCAGGTCCTGGACGGGGTGGTTTGCGCCATGGTGGCCGGTTTTCATCTTGATGGTTTTGGCACCCAGCCCCAGACCGAGAATCTGCTGTCCCAGGCAAATGCCGAACAGCGGAATTTTTTTCTGGAGTGCGGCCTTGCAGGCATCGATGGCGTACAGGCAGGGTTCCGGATCGCCGGGGCCATTCGACAGGAAGATGCCGTCGGGCTTGAGCGCCAGGACCTCTTCGACCGGTGTCTGGGCCGGCACCAGCGTTACACGGCAGCCCCGATCAGCGAGCAGACGCAAGATGTTGGTCTTGATGCCGTAATCGTAGGCGACCACGTGATAGATCGGGTTCTCGGGATGCGAGAAGCCCTTGCCCAGTTGCCATGTACCTTCCGCCCAGTTTTTAGTGACCTTGGTCGAAACAATCTTGGCCAGGTCCTGACCGGACATGCCGGGAAAGTTGCGCGCGAGTTCGATCGCGCGATCGGCGTCGTTGCCCACTAGGATGCAGGCGCCCTGGGCACCGCCCTCACGAAGGATGCGGGTAAGCTTGCGGGTGTCGACACCCGAAATCGCCACCACGCCCTGGGACTTGAGGTAGTCGGGCAAGGATTGTGTAGAGCGAAAATTTGACACACGCAAGGAACAATCGCGCACCACGAGGCCGGCTGCATGGATACGACCCGACTCGGAGTCTTCGATATTGATGCCCGTATTACCTATGTGCGGATAGGTCAAGGTAACGATCTGCCCGTTGTAGCTGGGATCGGTCAGGATCTCTTGGTAGCCCGTCATGGACGTATTGAAAACGATCTCGGCGACGCAATATCCATCGGCGCCGATAGAGACACCCTTGAAGATAGTACCGTCTGCCAAGGCAAGAATTGCAGATGGGGACCTGTTGGCCCCCTCAGGAAAGAGTGACGGCAGCACTGTAAACCCCGGTTGTAAAGTCAATAAGTAAACCTTCTGATTATACCTTGAGACAGCCACTGCCAGAATCCGCAGCGCCACGACGGGCGTTCAGTCCTGTGCCGGCCAGGAAAATGGTCTACAGTTACAGCTACCTTCCTGTACTAGTCTAATCGGTGTGCCCACTATGCCCAATCAACTTGAAACCTTGCGACAGTTCACCACGGTGGTCGCCGACACCGGCGATTTCGAAGCCATGCGCCTGCATCGCCCTACCGACGCAACGACCAATCCATCGCTGATCCTGAAAGCCATACAAAAAGAAGAAAATCGTTATTTGTTGGACAAGGTTATCGCGGACAACGGGCAGGCTTCCGGCAGCGAACTCGTGGATCACCTGTTGGTTGCATTCGGCCGCGAAATTCTGTCCATCGTCCCAGGTCGCGTCTCGACAGAAGTCGACGCACGCCTGTCGTTCGACACACAGGCCAGCATCAAACGTGCGCACCAAATCATAGATTTTTATCAGCGCACAGGAATCGAGCGCGATCGCGTCCTGGTGAAGCTGGCGTCCACGTGGGAAGGTATTCAGGCTGCCAAGGCCTTGCAGGCCGAAGGTATACGCTGCAATATGACCCTGCTGTTTTGTCTTCCGCAGGCTGTCGCGTGCGCTCAGGCCAAGGTTCAGCTCATTTCCCCGTTTGTAGGTCGCATCTACGACTGGCACAAGAAAAATGCTGGCAGCAATTGGGATGAAAAAGCCAATTCTGGGCCTGCGGATCCCGGCGTCAAGTCTGTCCGGCGTATCTACGATTACTACAAGGCCTACGACATTCATACGGAAATCATGGGTGCCAGCTTTCGCAATATCGGGCAAATCCGGGCCCTGGCGGGCTGCGACCTGCTGACCATCAGCCCCGAGCTGCTGGCCGAACTGGCAGCAAGCACCGAGCCGTTGGAACGGCAGCTTGATCCGCAGGTATCCAGGAAGCAGGCTCCGGAACGGATGACCAGCAATGAAGTCGCCTTTCGCACCGAGATGAATCAGGATGCCATGGCCACCGAGAAGCTGGCTGAAGGCATACGTGCATTTGCCGCCGACGCCGTGAAACTGGACGAAATCATCGCCGCGGCGCGGTAAGCGTCGTAGCGCAGGCGGCGGTGGATCAGAGCTTTTCGGTTTCGCCCGCCGCCGGTTTCCAGGCCAGGATCCGGTCTTCGAACAGAGTCACCAGCCCATCGAGGATCAAGGCAAATACGGTCAGCACCACGATACCGGCAAATACCGTGTTCACATCGAGGGTGCCTTCGGCCTGCAGGATCAGATAGCCCACTCCGCTGGCCGACCCCAGGTATTCACCCACCACAGCCCCGACAAAAGCGAGCCCCACTGATGTGTGCAGGCTGGAAAAAACCCAACTGGTCGCTGACGGAATATATACGTGACGCAAGAGCTGTTTGCGATTGGCGCCCAGCATGCGGGCATTGTCCAGCAAGGTTGCGCTGACTTCGCGCACCCCCTGGTACACGTTGAAAAAAACGATGAAAAATACCAGGGTGACGGCCAGCGCGACTTTGGACCAGATACCCAGCCCGAACCACATACCAAAAATAGGGGCGAGAATGACGCGCGGCATGGAGTTGGCCGCCGTGATGTAGGGATCGAGCAATACGCTCGCCCGACGCGACAGGCCCAGCCAGAGTCCAAATGCCAGGCCGGCAATGGTGCCGATGAAAAAGGCCAGCACGGTTTCGGTGAGCGTCACGCCCAAATGCCGGTAGATGTCGCCATTCACCACGAACCATGCCCAGATAACCTTGGCAATTTCGACAGGCTGGCCGAAGAAAAAGGCAAAGTTCCTGTCGCGCGAGGCAATATGCCATGCCGTCAGGATAATGACCAGCAGCAAAATCTGCCAGAACCGGATGGAATATGGGGTGGAATTTTTCTTTGACTTCGACATCTCAGGCCCGTTTTTGTTGGGCATAGCCCTTTAATACTTCTTCACGCAAGACATCCCAGATAGCCTTGTGCAACTCGACGAAACGCGGATTGCTGCGCACCTCGGCCACATCACGGGGCCGGGGAATATCAATGGCGAATTCGCCTATGGGGTGCGTAGCCGGACCAGCGGACAACACCACGACCCTGTCGCTCATGGCAATGGCTTCGTCAAGGTCGTGAGTGATGAACAATACTGCCTTGCGCTTGGCCATCCAGAGATCGAGCACTTCGTTTTCCATGAGCTGACGCGTTTGGATGTCGAGCGCCGAGAACGGTTCGTCCATAAGGATGATATCGGGGTCGCGGATCAGCGTCTGCGCGAGCATCGTGCGCTTGCGCATGCCTCCGGACATCTGGTGCGGATACCGGTTTTCAGATCCGCCCAGTCCCACCCGTTTCATCCATTCACGGCCCTGCTCTTGCGCCTGCGCGGCGGGCACGCCGGCAAATTCGAGCCCGGCCGTAACGTTGGACAAGGCGCTGCGCCAGGGCATGAGGGCTTCACCCTGGAACATATAGCCCGCGCGATGGTTTACGCCGTCCAGCGTCTTGCCAAAGACCTTGACCTTACCCGACGAGGGAGCCATCAGGCCTGCCCCCACGTTGAGCAGGGTGGACTTGCCGCAGCCAGTGGGCCCCACCACCGAGACGAACTCGCCGGGAGCGATGGAGATGGAGGCCTCTTTTACCGCGGTATAGCCCGCGGCATCGCCATCATGCGAGGCGAATGTGCAAGTGATATTTTCCAGCAGTAGTGCAGCATCAGGCATTCGGATACTTCTTATTGGCTTTGATGACGAAATCGTTGGTCCAGATTTTGGAAATATCGATCTTGTCGGTCGGGAAATTGGCGACAAAAGCGGCCAGCGCGTTCAGTGCCGTCTGTGGTCCATCTTCGGGCACCATTCCATCGGGCGACAGGGCTTCCTTATTGCCTTGGAGCGCGAGCTTGTAGAGCTCGGGGTCACCCAGCAGGTATCCTGTGGGGACCACCTTGGCAATTTCGTCCGGGCTGGCAGCTTGTATCCATTTGTCGGCGCGAACGATGGCGTTGGCAAGCGCCTGGGTGGTATTGGGATTTTTGTCGATGAATTCCTGCGAGGTATACAGGCAACCCGAGGGCATATTCCCGCCGAAAATCTGCTTGGTGTCTTTCAGCGTGCGGGTGTCGGCGATGATCTTGACGGCATCTTCCTTGATCAAGGTGCTGATGACTGGATCCAGGTTGGCCATGGCGTCGATCTGGCCGGTGCGCATGGCGGTGATGGCACCTGCGCCGGCGCCCACACCGATGAACGAGACATCGGAAGGCTTCAGGCCATGCTGCGCCAGGAAGAAACTGGCCATCATGTTGGTGGAGGAACCCGGTGCCGTGACGCCGATTTTCTTGCCTTTCAGATCGGCCGGCGTTTTGTAGTCGGCCATGGTCTTGTTGGAGACCACCAGCACGATCATGGGAGCATGCCCCTGTTGCGCGAACGCCCGGTAGGCCTGGCCTTTGGATTGCAGCGAGATGGTGTGCTCGAAAGCGCCCGACACAACATCGGCGCTCCCGCCAACCACGGCCTGCAACGCCTTGGAGCCGCCGGCGAAGTCGATGATCTGTGCATTCAACCCTTCGTCTTTGAAATAGCCATTGATATTGGCAATGGACAAGGGGAGATAGTAAATAAGGGCCTGGCCGCCCACGGCAATGGACACGTCTTTCTTTTCGGCCCCTTGGGCACGCACGATACCCGGGGCAACCGTTACAGCGCCTGCAACGCCAGCCAGTTTAAGCAGATCACGACGAGAGATGGACATTCAGAGTCTCCTTGGTATGTTGGTTTTTTTCATCTTACTTGAGAATTGGGATATCGCTAATGGGGGATTGCACGGTGCGCACCCGCGACGCGGACTATGTACTGCGCCTTTCCATGAGCGCCCAGGCAATCGTTCCAGCGTCAACGTATTCAAGTTCGCTGCCTGCCGGCACCCCGCGCGCAAGTCGGGTCACCTTCAGTCCCTGGGACTGAAGCAATTCCGACAAGTAGTGTGCGGTGGTCTCGCCTTCAGCCGTGAAGTTGGTGGCAAGAATGACTTCCTGCACCTGGCCGTCGGTGGCACGCCCGATAACCCGGTCGAACTGCAATTCGTTGGGTCCGATGCCCTCGAGAGGTGCAAGGCGACCCATGAGAACGTAATACAAGCCGCGATATCCATGGCTGGATTCGATCATATTCTGGTCGGCCGGAGTCTCTACTACGCATAGCACTGACGGGTCGCGCTTGGGATTCGCACAGGTCGCGCAGATTTCCTCTTCGGAAAAACCATTGCAACGGGCGCAATGCCGCAAGCCCTGGACCGCATTGGCCAACGCGCGGCTAAGCTGATCGGCTCCCGACAAATCGTGCTGGAGCAGATGATAGGCCATGCGGCGAGCCGAGCGCACACCGACGCCGGGTAAGCGGCGCAGTGCATCGATAAGCGTTTTGAGCGGCTCCGGCTCGGGAAGCAGCTCGTCCATCAGAAGGGCAGTTTCATTCCTGGGGGCAAAGGCATGCCGGCCGTTACAGCAGACATTTTTTCCTGCGAGGTCGCTTCCGCCTTGCGCAGTGCGTCGTTGAACGCCGCGGCCACCAGATCTTCGAGCATTTCCTTGTCGTCAGCCAGCAGGCTGGGATCGATCGTGACACGCTTGACGTCGTGACGACAGGTCATGGAAACCTTGACCAGCCCTCCGCCAGAACCACCCTCGACAACGATATCTGCCAGCGCGTCCTGGGCTTTCTTCATGTTTTCCTGCATTTGCTGCGCCTGGCGCATCAAACCGGCAATCTGACCTTTCATCATGGCAAGCTTTCCTGAAATAAGAATATAAGTATAAACAGCGCCTAGGCAGCCCGCTCAAGGGGTGTCGCGCTGATGGAACCCGGCACCACCCTTGCGCCAAATTCGCTGACAAGCGTCTGCACAAAAGGGTCGGACGCCACGGCCTGCTCGGCTTCCTGCTGACGTAGCGCCTTCTGTGCCTGGGCCACGGCATGTGCGGTCTCGTCGCCGGTGGCGCCATAATCGACATTCAACTGGACGACCGTGCCGAAATGTTCGGACAGGACAGTGCAAAGACGCGCCTTCCCTGGGCTTTCTGCCAGCGTCCGAATGGCGACCCGTAGATTGATTTGTTCGCCTTGGACCCCGACCCACTCGCTCTGGCGAGCCAGCTCCGCCGCCAGACCGGTGACCGGCAATGAGGCCGCCAGCGCCGGCCAGGCCTGCCCATTCATAGTGCGCAGTCGTGGTGATTTCGATTTCTTGCGTTCGGCCGTAAACACGGGTGCCGGAAGATCGACGACTTGTTCCAGGGGTTCTTCGAGCGATTCGAAGCTCGGGTCACCCATTTCGATATGTTCGAACTGCCCTTCGTCAACGGCGTCGAAGCCGGACGGCTGCAGTGTTTCGAATTCATCGGACTGGAGTGTTTCAAAAGCGGAATCGGCGTTCTGACGGCCTTGGTGCGCCTGCCCGTCCGTGGAAATACCGGACGAGACGACTGGCGGCCCGATTTGAGGAGCCGCGACCTGCGGATTCGCGACCTGTGGATCCGTGATATGTGGCGGCTCAGCCTGCATCGGCAGGTCTTCCCACGCGGGTGTGTCGCCAGATGTGATTTCAGTCGATGGCGATGCTTTGGCACGCGGGGCAGCGGACACCCTGACGCTGGTCACCGACGCGGCATTGCCAGGAGCGATTGGCGCAGCGACAATGTTCGGCGCCGTGGCTGTCGCGGATACCGGGGCGGCAGGCGCCACTGAAGACTTGGGAGCTTCGGGCTTGGGCGATGAGGCTTTGGATTGCAACGATGGAGGGCCGGCAGGCGGCAATGTCCCGGCCGGCACCAGGGCAAGCATGCGTAAGCATGCCATGACAAAACCGGCATACTCGTCGGGCGCGAGGGACAGCTCCTGGCGGCTGTGCACGGCCACAGAATAAAACAACTGGACTACATCCGAATGCAGGCGGTCGGCCAGCGCCGCGATATCGTCAGCCTGCGGATCATCGGCCGGAATGGTGCCCGGTATGCGCTGCTGTATGGCGATACGCGACAGCAGTATGGCGAGATCGGCCAGCGCGCCCGCATACGACAGGCCGCGCGACGCGAGTTCGTCGGCAACGGCCAGCACCTGGCCCGCGTTGCCGTCGGCCAGCGCCTGCAACAAGCCAACCAGGTGACGGTGATCGATGGTACCCAGCATGCCTTGCACGGCATCCGTGGTGAGGTTTCCGGCGCTGTAGGCGATGGCCTGATCGGTCAGCGACAGCGCATCGCGCATGGATCCGGATGCCGCCTGCGCAAGCAGTCTGAGGGCCGGGGTTTCGAACTGCATGCCTTCCTGGGCGAGGACGTCCTGGAGGTGGGCAACCATGGCCTCTGCCGTCATCTGCTTCAGGTTGAACTGCAGACAGCGCGACAACACCGTGACCGGAATCTTCTGGGGATCGGTCGTGGCGAGTATGAATTTGACATGGGGCGGTGGTTCTTCAAGCGTCTTGAGCATGGCATTGAACGCATGCCCCGTCAACATATGGACCTCGTCGATCATGTAGACCTTGAAGCGTCCGCTTCCCGGCGCATATACCGCCTGCTCGAGCAACTGCGTCATTTCTTCGACGCCACGATTGGACGCCGCGTCGAGCTCGACGTAGTCGACAAACCGGCCCGTATCGATTTCCGTACACGCCCGGCAGGTTCCGCAAGGCGTGGCGGTAATGCCGGTCTCGCAATTGAGCGACTTGGCCAATATGCGCGACAGCGTCGTCTTGCCTACGCCGCGCGTGCCCGTGAACAGCCACGCATGATGCAGCCGCTGGGTGGAAAGGGCGTGCGTCAACGCTCGGACCACATGATCCTGACCAATTAGGGTGTCAAACGAACGTGGCCGCCATTTACGCGCCAATACCAGATAAGTCATGCAAGAAGTCTAAAGCCGTAGGCTATCAACGATAAACGAAAAGTGTACCGGATTAGACGCTGATTTGGGGGTGTTTGGGGGGAGATAGGTAGAAAAGAAGGATGGCGAGCCTGACTTCGGCACTGATTCTAAGCGACTATGGCTGCTTCGTTCCCGACCTGACCAGATTCACCGCCGAACCATGCGAAGGGGCCCGCCAAGACGACAGTTTAACAGGTTTGGAAACTCAATAATCGATCCAGAGATCGGCGCGCGCAAAATAGAGGGCGCCGCGGGCGGGTCGGCCATCCAGAGCGCTGACGTGCGAGCAATAACGCTGGATTTGCTCGCGGTACCGCTCGCGCATGCGGTCGGCAAAAGCTTCCCTGGCCTCGTCCGCGTGAGGCACGCCCGTCTTGAAATCGACGACAAGCCAGTCCGACTCCTGCGAGATAGCAAGGTCGATCACCGAAACGCGGCCGCTGACGTCCAGCAACGACCACTCCCGGTGTGCGCGCGCGGCCCACAGCAACCACTGCCCTTTCGGACTGGTCAAGGTGGCAGCCAGCGTATCGCGCAAGACCTGCACCGCATCGGAAACGGCAGCCGCCGCCAGACCGGCACGGCTCAGTTGCTTGCGAAAGACCGGCAAGCACTCGTCGATACGGTCCACCGACCAGTTGCCGATGCCGTCCTTGCCTATGCGTTCCAGCCATGCGTGCGCCACCGTACCTATCACGCTTTCATGGCCGGCATCGGGTCGCCAGGTCCAGGAGGCCATGTGTTGCGGCAGTATTGAGGGAGCGATTTGGGCGGAAAGGGACTGCTCGGGCACGCGTACGAGAAAGCGTTGGCGCGGGGACTCTTCGAACGCGCCAGCTTCGCCCGCCAGATCGGAAGCATCCGGTACGCAAGGGGGCACCATGTAACTCCACAGGCGGCCGAGCAAGGAGCTCGATTCCGGTGGCTTGATGCTCATACCGTCATCGAGCTCGACCACGCCGATCAGGTGCAATTGCTGGCGCGCGCGGGTCACGGCCACATACAGGAGACGGTCGGCCTCGTAGGCTCCGCGCTGCCTGTCGCGCGCGGCAAGGTATACCGATACGGGATCGTGCTCGTCCGAGACCTTATGCTTGATCGGACCCAGCAGCAACTCGCCGCCGCCGTATTCGAAACGCAGCAGGGGAGCCGTATCGGCCTTGGGCCGGCGATGCAGTCCCGCCAGAATGACGGTGTCGAATTCCAGCCCCTTGGACTTGTGTATGGTCATTACTTCGACGGCCCGGCCAGTGCTGTTGGGGGCCGCATAGAGCTTCTCCAGGCGGTCATCGAGCTCAATGGGATCCAGGTTGCCATAGGGTGCCAGTTCTTCGATCAGCCGAAAAAACTGCTCGGAGTCCGCGGCATCGCTGGCGCTGCTGTATACCGCCGGCCCACCCAGTCGTTGCCAGCAACTTTCCAGCCAGGCTGCAAAGGGAATCGTGCCGGAAGCGTTGCCAGCGTCCAGCAGCACGCTTGTGGCATGGCGCACCCTCTTCGCTTCGGACTCCTCCAGCGATGCGTCCTGATCAGGGTCGTGGGCCAGCCACCGGGCCAGCAATGAGGGTACGGCGGAAAACAAGTCCGACCCGAACAGGGTATGCAGGCTATTCAAGCCAAGGCCGCACAACGGCGACCGCAAAACCGACAACCACGCCAGCCGATCTGCCGGATGTGACAACGCCCGTGCCAACTGGGCAAGATCGATGACAACCTGGCGCGACTTCAAGGAGACAAGCTCCACCGCCCGGCATGGGACGTTCTGCTGCGCCAATCGATGCACAATCGCATCCAGGTGCGAGCGGGCCCGCACCAGTATTGCGACGGGGTGTTCGCTATCCGGATGCCGGGCAAGCGCTTCCTTGGCCAGCTGGATGGCGATCGATTCGGCGGTCGATGCGGCATTGCCCGCGGCGACATTGGCGGTATCGCTCTGCTTCTGCTTGAGAGTCCAGACGGGATGGAACTCCACACCCAGGCCATTGACGCCGTCGTTGAAGGCAATGGAATCGGTGTAGCGTATGGCGCCGAGACCAGGATGATCTTCCTTGGGAAAAATGGGGCGGCACGTCCTGTTCACCCAGTCGACCAAATTCGCCTGGGAACGGAAATTGTCCTTCAGTTCGAGAGGCGTCAGCCGCAGCTCTCCCAATCCGTGCTCCTTCACCGTCAGGAACAATCCAACTTCTGCCTTGCGGAAACGATAAATCGATTGCATCGGATCGCCCACCAGAAACAACGTGCGTCCGTCGCCGGCCATCCAGCCGGACGTCAACCGCTCGAGCAGTTGTATCTGCGACTGGCTGGTGTCCTGGAATTCGTCGACCAATATATGCCGTATGGTGGTGTCCAGCGCCAGCAACAAATCGCTGGGATCGTCCACCTGCCCGAGTGCTTCCAGAGCGCGTCGCGAGATCTCGATGAAGTCGACTTCGGCCATCTCCGTAAAGCGCACATTGAGCTGCGCCGCGGCAAGCCACAATACCTGGAGCAGAACACCCAGGATCTCCTGCTGTTCTTCGCTGTACCCATCGCAGGGCGCGCGGCAGATGTCGGCCAGGGCACTGACCCATGGCTCCGTTTCGGGTACCGTCCGAAGCCACGCCAGAAATTCCTCTTTACTGGCCGACTTGGGTTCGAACCCCTGGCCTATATTGACGGTGCGCCGCAGCTTTCCTTCCTTGGTCAGCAGCACACTGGCCAAGGCTTGCCACTGCCTCAGGCAGGAAGCGTCGGTATCAAAAAGTTCGCCTTGCCAGTCTTGCAGCAGGCACAGATCAGCCGTGCTTCCCTTGCCCGCCAGTACGCCGGCCGCCTGCGCGACCAGCGGTGCCAGTGTGGACGCCCAGCCCGGCGGCATCGCCGTCGCCAGGCGTTCCAGGTCCGACTGAATCGTCTTATCCAGATTTTCCAATAATTGGTCGACGTCGCTGCCGGAGGCCAGCAACGGCAGCCAATGGTCGCGGCTGGCCAGCATGTCGGCCAACAGCCCCTGGGCGCTGCGCCTGTTCACGTCCAGGTGCGAAATAAACTTCGCGACCGCGTCGCTCTCGTCCGCCATGGCCAGCGTGGCCTGGGCAGCCGCCTCGTAATGGTCTCTGGCATTGTCGACAATGCCAGGCAGGCCACCCAGGGAGCTGAGCCACGGCATGGCGCGCACGAGATAGGTGCAAAATGAATCGATGGTACGTATGCTCAGCCTTGCGGGATACTGCAACAAGTTCCAGCCCAGCTCATCATTGCGGCGCATGGCTTTCTGCGCCAATTCCCAACTGCGCTGCTTGTACGGTTCGGGCGGACATGGCCCACAACCCGACTCCAGCTTGCCCAGTACGCGGGCATGCATCTCGGATGCCGCTTTGCGGGTGAATGTGATGGCGACGATCTCTTCGGGCCGGCTTACAGTCGCTAACAAGGCGAGAATCCTGTCGGTCAGCAGTTCGGTCTTGCCCGAACCCGCCGGCGCCTGGATGATGAACGAGCGAGCAGGGTCGATGGCCACGGCACGGACCGCGCTGTCGCTGGGCTGCTTAGTCGGCATGCGGATATTCCTCGTTCAGACGCAGGAAGGGCAGGACATCGCAGTACTTGATGTCGTCCGGCCGCAGGCTTTCGTTGCGTGCAAGGCCTGCCACGTATTCCTGCGCCAGGCTTTCGATGGTGCGGCGCCATTCCCCCATCAGTGATTCCCAACTATGGCCGGCAAAAGCGGGCCACTCGTTCACGGAGGACAAGCCTTCAAGTCCGTAGTCGCCGTCAACCAGTCCCTTCAATTTGATCTCCCTGGCGTGCAGGCCCACCAGGACAAGCGCAGCGACCGCATTGTCTTCGCCGGCCAGTACCGATGCGTAGAAAGGCAGTTGCAAACCCACGGGGCGCTGCCGCATCCAGTCGGAACGCGGATCGATATTGCTGTCGCCCGCCTTGTAATCAATGACGGCGAGACGCCCATCGTGCAACTGATCGATGCGATCCAGACGCAAGTTCAATTCCAGCGGCCCGTGCGACCACTGATAGCTTTGCTCGACGTCGCGTATCGTGAATTCGGTGCGCGTGAGTTCCACTGCCATCCATTCACGCAATATCTTCATGGCGCGCTCTGTTTCCAATGCGCGCAATGCCGGCCCGTAATCCTGAAGACATTCGTCCGCCGCCTGCTGCACGGCTTCCCCCAAAAGCGTATCCAGGCGCCCTTCAGCATGAAGGACACCCAGCCCCTGGTGACCCGGAATAAGTCGCCAGACAAGTTCGACAGCCCGATGCAGGAAGACCCCTCGCGCATTCTGGTCGGCGACATCGGCATAGTCAGGAAGTTGGCTGGCGCCCAGTCGATACTTCACGAACGCCCATAAGGGGTTGCGTGCCTGCGTGTCGATGACTCCGATGCCACCACGCGTTGCGCGTCCCGCTTGCAGCGGCGGCCCTTTTTCGTCCAGCACGCATTCGAGCACGCTGCGGGTTTGCAGTGGCGTGCGCAAGTCCATTTCGATCACTGGCAGTCCGGCGACACAGGGGCTAGGGCGAAGCTCGCTCTCACCCTCGTGCTGCGCATGACTCAGAATCACCTCGGACGCGCAGGCCAGCAAGGCATCATACATGGACGACGCCCAGTGCAATTCCCGCTCCGGCGTGGCGCGCGGCGCATTGGCCTTGCGCAAGGCAGCCAGGGGAATGAACGGATTGGGCTTCGGCGCTGCCGGCAAGACGTTGTCGGTCAGTCCCAACACCCATACGCCGTCCCAGCGCCCCCCTTCCGACTCAAGAAAGCCCAGCACATCGAGCCGCGCGGAAGGATCGCGTTGCGGCTGGAATGGTGTTTCACGCGCAAGGCGGGTCAACATCGTCACGGCTGCGGAAAGTCCGGTCATCCCCACGACCGGCGCCTGCCGGCCAAACCGGTCCAGCAGGCCGTCGAAGGCCTCCACCACTTGATAAGCGTGGCTGTCCAGGGAGCCCTGACCCGGAAAACCCAGCGCCTGCAACCAGGAACGGAAGCGTCGTGTCCACGTGTCAACATCTGCTGCGGCAGTCTGGTCCAGCCAGATGGTCACGCAACCCTTCCAGGCAGCGCCAAGGACGGGAGCATGGCCATCGAGCAGTTCGGCAAACTCGTCCGGCGACACCTTCACCTTGGCCTGCTTGCGCCAGTGCGCATCCATGGTGGCCCGCCCTGAAGCTTCGTGCCGCTCGCCCGCGCAGGCCCCGGCCAGCAGGGCCTGGCCCAGGTCGACAGGTTCGCAATACTTTCTCTGCGCGAACTGGGCCACTATGCGTAGCCAGGCCAGCGCGGCACGCACCAATGGCCAATCCGAAAGCGGCCGGGCAACGGCAATGTTGTAGGCATGGGGGCCACCGTGGGCGCCCGTACCCAGTGCATTGCGCAAGCTGCGATGTGCCAGGACGACATCAGCCTCGAGCCTGGCCGCCACGATTGCGTAGCGCCCTTCTGGATCCTGGCTCAGCTTTTCCGCGGCCCAGCGCGCTGCCATGCGCCACTCACTATCCGGATCCGGGGCCACTACACGCCCGACCAGTGCGGCAACCGGTGCCGTGGCGTCCAGGGCGAATACCTGTATGCCCTGTTCCCGCATGGCATCGAGCAGGCTGGAAAAACGCGGCGACAGTTCATTGAACCCCGCCAACACCAGTGTGGAAAAGGGCATGCGCAATGAGCCGTGATGGACGGCGGCATGAATTCTTTCGTAAGCCAGGTTTCCATCTTCCAGATCCATCCCGGCGAGCATCTGTCGATATCGATCACGCCACGTACGAAAGCGCTGGAACTCCACCGTTTCCACCTCGGAGGGCACGCTTATCTGCCACTCATCCAGCAGATGGTCGGCTTGCGCCGCCAAGCGCGCTGCCTGGGCCACGTCCAGAAGCACATGATCGGATTCCTCGTCGGCGATCACGCGCTGCCACAGAAACTGGGCGCCAAATGCATCGACAGTGTGCGAGGCGAGCCCGGAGTCCGGTATAAACGACAACTGATCGGCGGCACGGGCCAGCCAGCCTGACAAAGGTACGATATCCGGAATCGCCATCACCCGACGCGTATCGTTCAATCCTGCAGACAGTTCGGCAAGTATGCGGCGCGCATGGCGGTTATTGACCGTAAGAACCAGGACGGAGCCGGAATCCTGCTGCGAGAGACGATCGAGAGATACTGTTTCGAATTGAGCGGTCATTGTTGGCTGGATGTCAGGGATGCTGGAACTTCTTCATGCCAGCCCAATCAACGCCGGGCAAAACCATGTTTGGCAAGAATGGACTGGCCTTGGTCGGAGAGCACAAAGGCGACGAAATCCGCAGCAAGCGGATGCCGATTCTGGCGTTCGACCGGCGCTATGAAATAGCGTAGCGGAATGGGCGAAGGCAGTGGCTGGACTACCTTGACCCTGTCCGGCATGGTGGCGGCGTCGGTCGCGAAGACCAACCCGGCATCGACCTCGCCACGTGCCACAAAGTCGAGCACCTGGCGCGCGTTCTCACCCAGCACCTCGCGTTGCTTGACATCGTTCCAGGCGCCGGCCTTTTCCAGGGCGACTTTTGCGTAGCGGCCAGCCGGCACCATGGCGGGGTTGCCCAAGGCGATGCGTTTAACGTCGGCCGCGCCAAGATCGGCCAACGACTTGATATTGCCGCGCTTGCTGCCCGGCACAATGAGTACAAGCTCGTTGCCGATGAAGTCTTTGCTTTTCGATGCATCCACTACCTTCACTTCGATTGCCTTGTCCATGGCAATTTGATCGGCCGACGCAAAGACGTCGGACGGCATGCCATTGACGATATGCGTCATCAAGGTATCCGACCCGGCGAAACTCAACAGCACTTTCGTGCCGGGGTGTGCCTGCTGGAATTGAGCGGCCATCTCCGCAAAGCCATTGGTGAGGCTGGACGCGGCCGACACCAGCAGATCTTCGGCTGATGCGGAAGCGCTCCATCCGAACGTGACAAGCAGCGCTGCCGCGACAAATCGCTTGAGTTTCATTTTTTTCCCCGATGGTTTCTGCAGATAGAGAGGATGTTCAGCGGCGCATCGAATTCGGTCCACCGACATGGCAATAGTAAAGCACAGGCGCTTTACTGCGGAAGCATGGCCTTGCCACTGATAGAATAGGATTCTTTTCGCGGGACAATCGTGGCTTTGTCATCCCTCGCTTCCGTCGATACATTCATCGATGCCATCTGGCTGGAGGACGGCCTGGCGCTCAATACCTTGTCGGCCTACCGACGCGACCTGACCGCCTTTGCCAAATGGCTGCACGCCAAGAAAAGCAAACAGCTCGATAAGGCGGACGCGGCCGACATACAAGACTGGTTTGCGGCCATCCACGCCGCCAGCAAGGCAACGACCGCAAACCGGCGATTGGCGTCGCTGCGACGCTACTACCTTTGGGCGTTGCGCCACGGCGTGGTCGCCAAGGATCCATGCCTGACGTTGCATGCCGCCAAGCAAGCCGCCCGATTTCCCAAGACGCTGTCGGAGGACCAGGTCGACGCCTTGCTGCAGGCGCCCGATGCGGGCACCACGCTGGGCCTGCGCGACCGTGCCATGCTGGAAACCCTTTACGCCACCGGGCTGCGGGCCAGCGAACTGATCAGCCTTAACGTACTGGACGTGAGCCTGACAGAAGGTGTGCTCAGGGTAAACGTCGGCAAAGGCGGGAAGGATCGCCTCGTTCCATTGGGACAAGAAGCGCAATACTGGATCGACCTGTACATCAAGCAGGCACGCCCCCAGTTGCTGGGTGCACGGCGCGACGACGCCTTGTTCGTGACCGCCCGGTCAGGCGCCATGACGCGCCAGGCGTTCTGGCTGATCGTCAAGAAATATGCCCTTCAGGCCGACATCCACGCTCCGCTTTCGCCACATGTCGTCAGGCATGCGTTCGCGACCCATTTGTTGAATCATGGTGCCGATCTTCGTGTCGTCCAGATGCTGCTGGGCCATGCCGATATTTCCACCACGCAGATATATACTCACGTTGCAAGCGAACGGCTCAAAGCCCTGCACGCCAAACACCACCCCCGTGCCTGAGCACCTCAGCCCTGCACAGGCTCTGCGCATTCAGAAAAAAGATATTCCCCCATGGCAAAAGACAAACATGTTTCGGAAACGCCCGCGACGCAGTTCTTGAAGAAGCACCGCGTGGCGTACAGCGAACATTCATACGACTATATCGACCACGGCGGCGCCACTGAAGCCGCAAAGCAACTTGACCTGGATTTGCACCAGGTGGCAAAGACATTGATCATGGAAGACGAGGATGCGCAGCCGTTAATGGTCATCATGCATGGAGACCGTGAAGTCTCCACCAAGAACCTGGCTCGTCAGACGGCAGCAAAAAAAGTAAGCCCCTGCACTCCTGACACGGCACAGAAACACTCCGGTTATCTGGTGGGTGGGACATCACCCTTTGCGACACGTAAAAAAATGCCGGTCTGGATAGAGGCCGGGCTTCTCAACTATCCGCTCATCTACGTAAACGGAGGCCGGCGAGGCTATCTAATAGGTGTGGAGCCATCGGCGCTGGCGTCCTTGCTGGACGCGAAACCGGTAAATGTAGGTCTGACCAAGAGCTGACCCGGCTTGAGTGCATGGCGTCTCCAGCAGAGAACGAACTGATGTCTACAGAGGCGCATTAATAAAGAATCTAGCACTAGGTAGTCCCTCATGCCGTTCGCGGCCGCCTGCCTTCACGCCTCTTTCTATCCTCTTCGATCTCACGTTCCCTCTTGTCCTCTTTACTTTCTTCGTAAGGATATTTCTCCGCTGGCAGCAGCCAATCCATCAGCTTCTTCACTAGCGGTGGCATGGAAGGAGTAGGCGGCGGGTCCACATAGTAATTGTCCCAGCCTACATCTTTCGTGATCTCGGCTTCAAGCTTCTCAGCTTCCTTCCACAGCTTCTTCCCATCCACGGTTTCACACTTAAGATTGACCAACTCAGTATAAGGTTCACTCCAGTCATACCACTCTGTCAGCCTGCGGATGATATCCCTAAAATCCCGAGTCGGCATAACGTAGGGGAACCTGTAGTTGCTTCTCGCAAACAGCGACATCAGGCCTAGCGCCTCCAGCTTGGCGGTATATGCGGGCACTAGGGCCTTCTTTTTGTCATTGGCCGCCAGCTTTTCGATCAAACGCTCCATCCGGCGATGCGCGCGTTCCAAACCTTTGATCGGGTTGAGCGAAGCCGTGGCAAGCCCCAGCGCTTGATCATGCGAGACCCAGTTCACCTTCTTCTGGTCTTTTGGATTATGCTGCTTTTCCGCGCGTGAATACGCGACGCCAGTACGCAAGTTCAGGGGTTGCCCGCCATACGTTGCCTGTCTTATTTCATCGATGATGGTACACACGAACATAGAATAGACGGGGTGTGCGGATACGAAAATCTCATCGCCACCCAGCATGACCGTAACACTGCTTTCAAAGAGCTGAGGTCGATCCAAATCGGCCCCCCGCCCATGAAACGCCTTGCGAGCGGCGTCGAACGCATCGCCGCCAGTAGTCAGAGGGAAGTATTTTCTAAACGTGTCGACAACCTTGTCATAGGTGACACGCTTACGCTGATTAATGAGATCCGACGAGGCAAATGTCTCTTCCATCAGAGCAACGCCCTCATATCGCTGTACCTCTATCTCGCCAATGAACCAGTCGTATAGAAGCGCAATCTGAACCCCGAGATCGCGGATGTCCATGGAAAATAAAATCTGGGCCGTATAGTCTGATGAATGGGCATAGAAGCCGAACTCGGACGCACGGCCCTGCACCGGCAGCACGCGCGACCCCTGCCTGAAATCTCTGGTCAGCACCTGACCAAGTCGGTCCCATTTAATGCTTGATACCTCATTGCTGACCTCGTCAAGCGCCGCAAGCGCCTTTGCGTGATAATCCTCCACCCCGCCCGAACCCTTTTTCCTGAACTCGGACACAAGAAAGTCTTTGACCAGATCAAGCGCGTTAACCGCAACCAGCCAGATTTCTATCAGATCAATCTGGGTCTTGACCGTGCCCTTGGATTTGAGTCCGGCCTTGCGGGTGGGAATCTTTATGGCTTTCTTGCGTGCATCCCGAATGACATCGGGGTTCATTACAAAAACGCGCCGGCGATACTCGTAGAGCACCACCGTCCATACCTTGTCGATCCAGATGTGCAGATATTCGGCCTTCTCACGAATCAGGTCGTTGATGTCGCCGGCCTTCTTGATGACCTTGATGAAACCGCCATGGTCGTACTCTTTTCCCCGCCGATCGTCCCGAGCAGCGTCCGGTTTCAGCACGCCCGCCGCCACCCTGCGTCCGGCGCGCGTATTCGCACCGTCCGCTTTCGCCATGAATCGCGCCATGCCGGCAGCCTTCAATGCCTCGGTAAGGATGAGGAACGTCGCTTCCAAAGGATTCTTTATGGCAAAGTTGAGCGTACGCACACCAAACAGGAAATCGAATCGGTATCCCTTCTTCTGCAGTTTCTCTTTCAAATCGGCAATCGCCTTAAGCCGCTCTTTATCGCCATCCTTTCTGGCTTCGTCTTCGGCCTGCGGCAATAAGGCCAGCAAGCACTTGGCCAGCTCCTCGTCGAGCTTGATGAGCGTATCTGCAAAGTCTCGGCGCGCCTTGCCGATGCCGATTATCTGAGCTGTCTTATAGTCGAGCCCGACGGTGGCAAACTTTGGCGGCGGGCCGGATTTGGTAAAAAGTTTGGTGATCGCATCCTGACGACACTTTATGAAAAGGTTGTTGAGGTGATAGCGAAGGATCTTGTCGTTGAGATCCTTGATCCCCGTGTTGTCTTTCGCCTCACCGGGAAAAACGATGACGTACAAACTGACTTTCTGAGCGTTCTGTCCTTTAAGCAGCGTGGCTTGTTGGTAGAGGCGCAGCGTAGGCAGTTGTCGCTCTAACGCCGTCTCCAGGAAGACTCTGTCCGCGCCTTTTGGCCGCCCTTCGTCGCGCAACAGGATACGCAGGCGCTCCGATTCCTCCCAGACCGACGATAACTCGCCGTCGCGATAGCTGGCATAGCGGGGATCGGCTTCGACATGACCGTAAAGAAAGCTGTCCGCACTACGCCCGTTAGATTCGGTGCCATAGCCCATCAATTCACCAAGGTCATATCTGTTGCAGTGCTGGCCTATTGTCCGCCAGGACGACCAGAGTGGTGGGCACATTCACGATCCATGGCAGTCCGAACGGCGTGCTGCCTGCTGCGTAAATGGCGGCCGGATCCGTCCGACCTTCGTATGGGCGGTCGATCTGCACGGCGTGCGCATCGACGACTTCGGACACGGTATACAGCTCCCCGGCAATATAGAGTTCGCGTCCAACGTCCGTCTTGCGTTTGGCGCTCCAGTGGCTGTCTGCGTTGATCGCCACGTCAACACTTCCGTTCTGGACGGCAAGCGTGCCGCTACCCCGCGCGACATCGGCTTTCCGGTCCTGCAATAGCTCAATCCAGACATCACGAAACGGGTTATCGTTGGACGAGGGCGCCACGTCGGGCGGGGGCGTCAGAATGCGTGTCAGTTCATCCGCGTTATTCTCGGGATCGAGATAAGCGAGAACCTTGCTTTCATAGCCCGGCGTCACAGGCACGATCACGCGCGCCGCGCCAGCCTCCAGGAACGACTGTAGCTGCGGATCGACGGCGCTCGCCTCTGTCCGCAACCGCCACGATGCCCGCCGCGCCCAATGATAGGGGTAAAGAAAATAGACCATTTGCTTCCATTCGAACGCATCTTCGTAAAAGCGAACGATGGGCGCCTGGGCTTCCGCGTGATGGGGACTCATTTCCTGATGTTCGCCCACCATTTCGATGGCATTGAAATTTTGCGGGACCGTGCGCATGGACTTGATCGCCCATTTCTGCAGCTCACCGCGTTCTATGCGCCGATTCTCGGCTGACGATCGCTCCGCGATGAAGGGCGCCACACTTAAGTCTTTGTCTTCATCTTTTTCTTGATCCTGTTCCAGCCTCCGTTCGAGCGCCTCGTACCCGGTACGCAAGGCTTCCCACGTCCGCAATCGCCAAGCGCTTTCAGCCTCTGCGGTTCGTCTGCAGCTCAAGGTCACTTGTACATACATGCAACTGTCCCAGTGCCCGTGGACGCGACCTGAGACTGGAACGCCTTGAGGCCAGGATACGCCGGCGGGAAGCTGTAGCAGGACGCCGTCGAATGTCGTCACGCGATGTTCTTGGTTCTGCGATTTTCCACCGACGGAAAACGCGAAATTAAACTCGCCGCCCGCCTCAAGCGCGCTCCAGGCGACTTTGGCCCATTCGGGTCGATATCCATCCGGAACGTTGATCATCCCGGTGAACTGATCTTCGGCCCACTGCTCATCGTCTTCGTTCGCGGTCGATACCCAGCCATAGCCGACATTCACATACTGAGCCGGCGGCGGCTCTACATCGAAAGCGGCGTAACGCTGCGCGAGGCAAAGATAATTATCGAAACGAACGTCCGAGGGAGAAACGTCGAAAGGCGGAAGGCGCTTGCGAACAACGCGCCGATTAGATCTTTCAAGCAAGGAAACTGCCGGCTCGGGAATATGGAACTCCACCATCATCCGCGTACCGTAATGACGCAGCTCAATGCGCTGGATTTTCTCGACCCACAAATACATACTGCTGAGCGCCTGCATCTGCTGCGTGTCGCTGATGTTATCGACCGTGTGACGGTTCAGTTCCCGTATCTTCTCGGTTATGGTCAGCCTGCGAAGCTTACGTACGCGCTCGAAGGTTCTCTCAACCGCCTTTGAGACGATTTCGCGAGCCGTGGTAACGGTATTGGCACGGGACTCTGAGCTACTCTGCGCAAAGGCCGCATCCAAACTGGTGTCCACCTGGGTGAGCCCATATTGGCCCGACGTGTTGACGCCGGTGCTGATCGTGAAGTCGCGGCTGATAGTCTCCTGACTCTCGGCCTGCAATTCATAGCGATCGGTCGATTGGGAGTCCTTCTCGGTTTCTTTTTCGGTAATCGTCTCGGATTCCGTCAGCTCTTCGGTCACAGACGTGCGCTCATGCTCGCGTAGCTTGGACTCACCCGACATGATGTTCTCGATATGGGCGATCTCGCGCGCCGTATAGCCGACAAGCGACTCGCGCGCCACGACCAGCTCACCCCACCCCACTGCCGACACGACAGGCTTCGGTTCGCCGGCCGCCGCCCCCGGCACTGTGGGTAGCCCTTGCGAGAGGTTTTCCTCGATCGCGCGGATCTCCGAGCAGATATGATTGGCCTCGGTGATATAAGCGCCAATATCCAGTGCAGTGACCAAGTCGTCAAAGTCGACGGTGGTTCCCAAGCCTGCCAGCGTTTCCTGGTATAGGGCTTTCTGTGGCGCGGTAAGCCTATCCTGGATCAGGCGGTTGAGATGCTCGTTCGGTTTCGTTGCCACGTCGGCAGGCGATCGCGGGCTAGACGCACGCAGCGCTTTGGACACCGCCTCGCGATTCTCGACCATGGCGGTCTTCATCACTACACGCTGGAGCGTTTCGATATCCTTAATCTTGCGCGAAAGCTGCGCGTGGCGCGTCGTGAGATCTTTCAGCTCGCCATCGCGCTGCGCGGCCACAATATTGGCTTGACGCGAGATGATGTCTCTATGGCGCAGCCGCGGATCCGGTCGATTGGCAGGCTCTCTTTCGTCGTCAGGGGTATTGGACTGCCTTAGGCTGACCAGCCTGAAAAGTTCATTGGCGACCATCGGTATCTCCTTGCGTATTTACAGACGACTGGATCCCCCTGCACCATCGTTAAACAATAAACGATCGAAATCTGCGACGCAAGACAAATACCGTATTGGATGTACATTCGAGCGAGCCCCCGGACAAATTCGCGAAATATACCTTGGTTCAATCGACATAAAGCGCTAAGAAGCGAGTATTCCTTTTTTTGCCCTAGGGAGGCATATCATGGCGGCCCTTGTACCAACTGACTGCCAGCGCGCCGAACGTGTTGTCCCGATCCCGGGCGTCGCGTCCCGCTCTTCTCGCTCACGTCCCGGGTCAAGTCCCTGCCTAAGCAGCCAAGGTCCTGATTGCAGATAAAAAAAACGTCTATTAACATATCACTGGCGTCTCCAGCAGGAATCGAACCTGCAATCTTCCCTTAGGAGGGGAAAGTTATATCCATTTAACTATGGAGACTGAAAAACGAGAGCCGAATTATAAGGCAGTCGGCGGCAAATAAAATCCGGGCATGCATGCCCGGATTTTATTGCAATGCTGCAAGCACTTACTTGAGCTGGATATTGCCTTTGGCGACAACGTCCTTAGCCCAATCATATTGCGTTTTGATTTCCTTGGCGAACTCTTCAGATGTATTGCCGGATGGCGCAGCACCTTGCTTTTCGAGTGTTTCGATCACTTTGGGATCTTTCAATGCGACAACGGCCGCATCGCGCAGTTTTTTGACGATTTCCGGAGGGGTGCCTTTGGGTGCCAAGAGGCCATACCAGGCTGGTTGATTAAGCTGTGGATATCCGACTTCAGCCAGGGTCGGGACGTCTTTCAGGTTGGCCAGGCGTTCTGGCCAGGCCACTGCCAACGCGCGCAGATTGCCCGCCTGGATTTGAGGCATCGACGAAGGGAGATTGTCGAACATGATTTCGATCTGGCCACCCACAGCGTCTGTCACGGCAGGACCTGAGCCCTTGTACGGAACGTGGACGGCATCTGTGCCAGTCGCCAGCTTGAATGCTTCCCCAAACAGATGCAATACGGAGCACGTGCCCGAACTGCCATGCGAATATTTGCCAGGATTGTCTTTAAGGACCTTGACGAACTCCTTGAAATCTTTGGCGGGAAACTTCGGGTTGACCTCGATGACGTTAGGCACGTTGGCAAAATTCGTGACCGGTACAAAGTCGGTCAGGGCATCGTAGGGCATGTCACCGGGGCGGCAAGCGGGCAACACGGCAAGTGTGGACACCGTCGCGATCGAAAGGGTGTAGCCATCGGGCTTGGCGCGTGCCGCCTCGGCCGCGCCGATGGCGCCACCCGCACCGCCTTTGTTCTCGACCACCATGGTTTGGCCGAGCTCCTGGCTCATGCGCTGCGTGACGATGCGCGCGACGATGTCGGTGGAGCCACCTGGGGCAAACGGAACAATCACGCGTATGGACTGCTGAGGATAGTCGGCAGCAACCGCCACACCCACGCCGCCTATGGAAGCTACGCCGGCTGCCAGAGCCAGTGCTGCGAATTTTTTCTGAATTTGAACCATGGGAAGTCTCTCTTTAGGAAATATTATTCGAGCTAGGGGACGGAAATTGTAGACCGACCGTAGTCTCTCAAATTAGGATAACAGTAATTTATTGTGGATGCCTGTTACATTGAATGACAGCGAACCAGCGCTTTGCGAAAGGAATCGGCAATACGCCTAAAATAGCGTCCCGCAGCCGTATCCTGTCAAGAACCCATGTCTGTCATTCAACTTGTCCTGCCAGATTTTCTCTCTATCGCCCTGGGATGGGTGCTGTTTCGCAAGCTACGGTTTTCCATGGACTTCTTCAAGGGCGCGGAGCAACTGGTCTATTTTGTACTGTTTCCCGCCCTGCTGTTCTATTCCATTACGCAAACTCCATTAAGCCCTTCGGGAGCTTATGTGTTGCTACAGGCCACTGTGGCCCTCATGGCCTTCGGCGTGGCCATTGCGTGGCTCGCGGTGCCAATATTGAAACCGGATCCGATCGACCACGCGTCGGTGGCGCAATGCGCGTATCGCTTCAATACGTATATTGGACTGTCGGTTGCTGGCGGCCTCGCCGGTACGGCAGGCCAAACCATCATGGCCGTCATCGTGGGATTTGCCGTACCCGTGGCCAACATGGCTGCCGTGCATGGCCTGGCCCGCCAGAATGGCGGAAAAGTGTTCAGGGAAATAAGCAGGAATCCGTTCATTATCGCCACCGTGCTGGCCTTGTTGTGCAATATCCTGGCCATACCCATACCGGGGTTCGTCAATGCCACATTGGGCCGACTCGGTGCATGTGCCATTGCCCTGGGATTGATATGCGTAGGCGCCACCCTTTCCTTGAACGGTGGACGAGGCGCCGCCAGACTCATGACATGGATGATCGCCGCGCGGTTGCTGGCAATGCCTGTCGCCGCTATCCTGATCGGCTGGGGTTTGGGCCTGTCGTTGGTCGAACGACAGATGCTGTTGCTTTTTAGTGCATTGCCCACCGCGTCGTCGGCACACGTGCTAGCAGCCAGAATGGGCGGTAATGGGCCGCTGGTTGCCGTAACCATGTCGACAAGCACGCTGCTGGCCGCGCTTACCATTCCGCTATGGCTGCTCATCAGCTCTTATTACTAAAATACTCATATGAATCAGAATAGCTCAATACTAGCAAGCAGATCGGTTCATTTGCCAGACGAAGAGGCCACGATCCAGCTGGCAACCCAACTCGCCCCCATGCTTTGCGGAACCCATCCCTCGATAGATCCGACCCAGAGGGGCGGCAGAATCCACCTGCGGGGCGAGTTGGGCGCAGGCAAAACCAGTTTCGCCCGAGCCCTGTTGCGAGCCGCCGGAATCACTGGAAGAATAAAAAGTCCTAGCTATGCGCTGCTTGAAAGCTATAATCTTTCTAACTTAAACTTCTATCACCTTGATTTCTATAGATTTAGCGATTCGCGCGAATGGATGGACGCTGGGTTTCGAGATATACTCAACCCCGAAGCAGTGGTTTTGATTGAATGGCCGGAACAAGCAGGAGCCCTGCTCCCGCCCCCCGATCTCGATATCAATCTCGAATACGAAGACAACGGGCGACACGCCAGCATGACTGCCCATAGCAACAAAGGAAAATTATGGCTGACGATACTTGCCCTTCCCGCCTAGGGATTTCGCGGCGCCGGCTCATCGCTACTGCCAGCACTTTATTTCTCCTTCCCGTGGTGCCACGCCTGGCCATGGCGGGAACGATACTGGCCGTGCGCACGTGGCCGGCCGATGAGTACACACGCGTCACTCTTGAAATGGACAGCGAACTTAAGGCCGAACACTTCACGCTCGAAGGACCGGACCGGCTTGTCGTGGACATTCAGGGCCTGACGATCAATCGGGCCATCAACGACCTGGTGTCGAAAATCAAACCCAACGACCCATATATCGCGTCGGTGCGCGTTGCCCAGAACCGGCCCGACGTGATCCGGCTGGTCATGGACCTGAAACAGCCGATCGCGCCACAGGTGTTTACACTGAAGCCCATCGGTGAATACAAGTATCGCCTGGTGCTCGATCTGTACCCCCGAGTGGCTCAGGATCCCTTGCTGGCCATCATGAACAACCAGGACAGCGACCCATTGGCCCAGGTGCTGGAAGAACTGGCGCAAAACAGCCCCTCGCCGGCACCTATTCCATCTGTCGAGGGGCAGAAACTTCCCCCCGTGGTCAAAAGCCCCAACATCCCCGTCAGGCCGCCCAGTGTTTCCCAGCCGCGCGACGAAAGCCGTGCCATCCTGGTGGCTCTCGACCCTGGCCACGGCGGTGAAGACCCGGGCGCCATAGGGCGTAGCGGCACGCGTGAAAAAGACATCGTACTGAGCATTGCGCGCCGCCTGAAGAAGCTTATCGACGGCCAACCCAATATGCGCGCTTACCTGACGCGCGATAACGATTATTTTGTGCCATTGGGGGTGCGAGTACAGAAGGCCCGTCGGGTCAAGGCCGACCTGTTCATTTCCATACATGCCGATGCATGGATCAAGCCCAGTGCTCGTGGCTCATCGGTCTTTGCCTTGTCGCAAAATGGCGCCACGAGTTCAGCGGCGCGCTGGATGGCCCAGCGCGAAAACGACGCCGACCTTATCGGTGGGATCAACCTGGGCTCGCACAACAAGCAGGTTGCGCAGGTACTGCTCGATTTGTCTACCGCGGCTCAGATCAATGATTCCATGCGCGTTGGCGATCGCATATTGAGCGAAATCGGCAAGATCAGCAAGCTGCACAAAGATCGCGTGGAACGCGCCGGGTTCGCCGTGCTCAAGGCACCTGACATTCCATCGATACTGGTCGAGACGGCTTTCATCAGCAATCCGCAAGAAGAACTCTTGTTGCGCAGTCCGGCCCACCAGGACCGCATCGCCCGCGCCATGCTTAGCGGCATCAACCACTATTTTGCTACAGGCCCCGCGCTCGCGCGCAAGGCCTGACTGTCGCCCGCGTCAGACAGCGGGCGACTTCTTCTTGAATAGTTTCCACAGGGCCCCGAAAATTACGGGCACCGCTGCGGCGCCAATGCCGACCAGAACGATGGTATTCAAGTGCTCCTTGATGATGGGTACATTGCCGAAAAAGTAGCCCAGCGTGACCAGGCTTCCTACCCACAATATCGCCCCGCTTATATTGAACAGCTGAAAGCGGAAAAAATTCATGCTGCCGACGCCGGCGACAAAGGGCGCGAACGTACGGAAGATAGGCAAGAACCGAGACATGACTATTGTCTTCCCGCCATGCTTTTCGTAGAAAGCATGCGTTTTGATCAGCGCGCTGCGATCAAGGAAGCGATAATGACTGGTGAATACACGCGGGCCCAGGTAGCGGCCGATCGCGTAGTTCACCGTGTTGCCCAGTATTGCCGCAACGATCAGCAGGCAGGCCAGCAAGACTGGATTCAGCATGCCAGACGCGCCGAATGCACCTGCAATGAACAACAGTGAATCGCCCGGCAGGAAAGGCAGGACGACCAAACCGGTTTCACCAAAAATAATACAAAACAGTACCAGATAGATCCATTCACCATACTGGGTGACCCATTGACCCAGGAACTGGTCGATATTGAGGATCATGTTCAACAATTCGGGCATATTCAACGCTACCAAAAAAAAGATACTGCAATATAGCCTGTTGACCGGCGTAAAGAAGAAACACTGTGATTCAAGACAGCTAAAATCAAGCCTTCGATGCCGCGTCTGTGCACGCAGACCAAGGTATTTCTTCACAGCGCACCCTCCAGTCTAACGGAATGCTTTTATGCCCGAACGTCGCGCCATAGCGCCTTTGCCCGACCTGCTGATAAGCCAGATTGCCGCTGGTGAGGTCATCGAGCGCCCGGCGTCCGTGCTGAAAGAGCTGCTGGAAAACGCCATCGACGCTGGTGCGCGAGCCATCGAAGTGCGCCTGGATGGGGGTGGAATACGCCGGATCGCCGTCACGGACGACGGCTGGGGCATACCCGAAAACGAACTCCACCTTGCCCTTACCCGACACGCCACCAACAAGATAGCCAGCCTCCATGAGCTCGAATCGGTCACGTCCATGGGATTTCGAGGCGAAGCCCTGGCCTCCGTAGCGTCTGTCGCACGCGTGACCCTGACGTCCCGTACGGCGCAGGCGGCGCATGCCTGGCAAATCCAGGCGGCTCGCGACCATCCGGCGGCGGCTTCCGGCCCGGTCGGCACCACTATCGATGTGCGCCAGCTATTCGATGAAGTGCCTGCCCGGCGCAAGTTCCTGCGCGCCGAAGCCACCGAATACGGGCATTGCGTCGATGCGCTGGATCGCATTGCACTCGCACAACCGCACATTGCCTTTCGGCTTTTTCATAACGACAAGCCGCAGCGTCATTGGCGGGGCGCCGACATTGCGCACCGCGTGCGCGATGTCCTGGGACCCGAGTTTATTGAACAAGGCCTGGAAGTGGAACAGGAACATGACTTGATAACGTTGCGCGGCATCGTGACCAAGCCCACTTATGCGCGTAGTCGCGCCGACCGTCAGTACTTGTATGTCAACGGCCGTTACGTGAAAGACCGCACTGTTTCGCACGCCATACGACAGGCGTATGCCGATGTACTGCATGGCGACAGGCAGCCCGCGTATGTGCTGTTCCTGTCCATCGATCCGGCCGGCGTCGATGTCAACGTGCATCCAGCCAAGCACGAAGTGCGCTTCCGCGACAGCGGTGCGATCCATCGCTTCGTCTCCCAGGCGTTGTCTCATGCGCTGGCAAGCGCTGGCGGGCAGTCGCCCGTTTCCGCAGGGCCCGGGATTGTCATGCCAGCGGGTATTTCGGAAGGTAGCGACGCCAGCCCACAGGGCCGCTACGGCAATGCGTACGGAATGCCTGGCGATGAACAACGCTCGCCAACGGCACCGGGTGAGCCAGCCATGAATCCCGGCGCATTTCGTGCCCAGCAGTTTCAGCGGGCGTTTTCCCTGCGTGATCCTGCCGCGCGACCCAGCGCGAACTGGCAGTCGTTTTATCGTCCCATCGAAGAAGCCGGCCACCTCCCTGATCAACAGGAAGAGGCAGCAGGCGCCGGGCAGGAGATGCCCCTGGGCATGGCCCTGGGGCAGCTTCACGGTATTTACATCGTTGCCCAGAACCGTCATGGCCTGGTCCTGGTCGACATGCATGCCGCGCACGAACGGGTGGTTTATGAGCAACTGAAGAACGCAATGGATGCACAAAGCTTGCCGCGCCAGGATTTGCTGGTACCCGTGGTGTTCGGCGTCTCTGAAAAAGATATCGGGCTCGTTGAAGAGCACGGCGGCACACTGGCCGAACTGGGACTCATCATCACACCGGCCGGACCGGCATCGCTTGCCGTGCGTGCCGTGCCCGCACTGCTTGCCGCTGGCGATATCGAATCGCTGGCACGCGGGGTTCTTCGGGACCTGGCCAGCGTGGGCTCTTCACCGCGGCTGACCGAACAGCGCAATGAACTTTTGTCCACGATGGCCTGTCACGGCTCAGTCCGCGCCAACCGGCGCCTCACACTCGATGAAATGAACGGTTTGCTGCGGAAAATGGAAACCACGGAACGGGCCGACCAGTGCAACCACGGTCGCCCTACGTGGGTACAGTGGACTATCGGGGACCTGGACCGGATGTTCATGCGCGGACAATGAATATGCCTATCATCTGCCTGGCCGGGCCGACGGCCGCTGGGAAAAGCGCTACGACCCTGGCACTGGCCCGGCGCTGGCCGATCGAAATCATTGTCGTGGATTCAGCCACCATCTACCGCGGGATGGATATTGGCACGGCCAAGCCTTCAAGCGAAGAGCAGGCCGCCGTCCCCCATCATCTGCTGAATATTCGCGATCCCGCCGAAAGCTATTCCGCAGCCGAATTTCAGGCCGACGCAAGCAAGCTCATTGATGCCATCCGGGCAAGAGGCAATATACCGTTGCTTTGCGGCGGCACGATGCTTTACTACAAGGCGCTACGCGAAGGACTCAACGAACTTCCCGTGGCGGATCCCGGGGTGCGGGCCGACATCGACAACGAAGCAAGAGAATGCGGCTGGCCCGAACTGCACAGGCAACTGGCCGTCTACGACCCCATCACGGCGGCACGCCTGGCTCCCAATGACAGCCAGCGCCTGCAGCGCGCGATCGAAATATATCGGATCAGCGGCAGGCCCATGTCCGAGTGGCTGGCCCAGGCGCGTCCCCAACGGCGCTTTGAACATGATTTTGTCACCATTAGCCTCGAACCGTCTGATCGCCTGGCGCTGCATGCCAGAATCGAACGACGCTATCAGCAAATGATCTCGAACGGCCTGGTGCAAGAAGTCGAGATTCTGCATGAACGACCAGACCTGCACACCGGCCTGCCATCGGTGCGATGTGTCGGCTACAGGCAATTGTGGGACTTTCTTGACGGCAAGATCGACATGCAAACCGCGGTGGAACAAGCCGTGGCCGCAACGCGCCAGTTGGCAAAGCGCCAGCTGACGTGGTTGCGATCGCAGCCTGAACGCTATGTCATTGACTGCCTTGCACCCGACGCGTCGGCGCAGGCGGTCCAGAGGTTTTCAGCGTTCCGGCCGACCGACGCAACGGCGAGCTCGTAGTCATCGCGCAAATGTGCGGCCCAGTACGGCTATACGACCAATGCCTGGGGCGCGTCCGGGTTTTCGCGATTGATAATTTCGCCCACGATGCTGACATTCTCGCCATGAGCCGACAAGGTCGCCTTCACGGCGTCGGCCTGGTCTGCGGGCACGACGATTATCATGCCGATGCCGCAATTGAACACGCGGTGCATCTCAGAATCGGCGACGCCGCCATTCTCCTGAAGCCAGCTGAAGAGTTCCGGCATGACCCATGCGTCGCGATGCAGTCGCGCCGCAAGACCAGGCTGCAGAATACGCGGCACGTTGTCGAGCAAGCCGCCGCCCGTGATGTGTGCAAGGCCCTTGATGGCCGGTCCGTGCGCGGCCAGGGCGGCCAGCACCGACTTCACATAGATTCGGGTAGGTTCCATCACCACGTCTTCAAGGCGGCGCCCGCCCAGGTCCTGGCCGGGCCTGGCGTTGGCATGCGTGAGGATCTTGCGCAATAGCGAGAACCCGTTGGAATGGGCGCCGCTGGAAGCCAGGCCCAGGACGACGTCCCCCGCTGCGATGGACTTGCCATCGATGATGCGCGACTTCTCGACCGCGCCAACGGCGAAGCCGGCGAGATCGTACTCGCCGTCGGGATACATGCCGGGCATTTCGGCGGTTTCCCCGCCGATGAGGGCGCATCCGGACAGCTCGCAGCCCTTGGCAATACCAGCGACCACGCTGGCAGCGGTATCGACCGACAATTTTCCGCAAGCGAAATAGTCCAGGAAAAATAGAGGTTCGGCGCCTTGCACCAGAATATCATTGACGCTCATGGCAACCAGGTCGATACCAACGGTATCATGGCGCTGCCATTCGAAGGCAAGCCGCAATTTGGTGCCCACGCCATCCGTTCCCGACACCAGCACCGGCTCTTTCAGATGCTTGGGCACTTCGAACAAGGCACCGAACCCGCCGATGCCTGCCATCACGCCCGCGCGCATGGTTTTCGCGGCAAGGGGCTTGATACGATCGACAAGCGCATCGCCGGCATCAATATCGACCCCTGCATCGCGATAGGTCAAGGAAGCTGAATGTTTGTTTGTCATGAGAAATGCCGTGGGATGTGCAAGAATTGCGTGTTTAATTAAATACCGGGGTTGATTTTACGATGAACGGGGCCAACGCACGTGACTGTCTCCACATGAGGCGGCCTTGCGGGTGCGTCGCTCATTAGACAACACATGACACAGCAACTGATACTGGACTTGTTACCGCCCTCTGCGCCCACGCTGGAGAACTTCGTCGTCGGCGAAAACGCTGCGGCACTCGACGCATTGCGGCATTGGGAGCCCGGCCGCGCCATTTACCTGTGGGGCGCACCGGGCGTAGGCCGCAGCCATTTGCTACAGGCCATCTCCGCACGGCCTGACGCCCTTTACCATGGGCCTGGATCGAGTGCCGCCATGCTCAAGGACATAGCCACCGGCGAGTTGCTCAAGTACAGGCTCATTGCCATCGACAATGTGGAGCTGCTCGATGAAGTTGGACAAGCAGCCTTGTTTGCCCTGTACAATCGCTGGCGTGAGGTCGCTGCTGCCCGCCAAGGCTTTGCGCTTGTCCTGGCCGGCGATCATGCCCCCAAGGCGATGCTGGTGCGTGAAGACCTGCGTACCCGTCTTGGCTGGGACCTGGTATTCCGGCTCGAATTGCTTTCCGACCAGGATCGCGCCGAGGCCCTTAAAGCCAGAGCCGCCGCGCGCGGCCTGCAGCTGTCTGCCGAGGTGATAAGCTGGGTTCTGACGCACTATGCCCGTGACATGAGCCGCCTGACTTCGCTGATCGATGCGCTGGACCGCTACTCGATGGAGAAGCACCGGGCCATCACCTTGCCTTTATTGAAAGACCTGCTGGCATCCAGCCAGACCTGACAACCACCTGCGATCTGAATGACATCCCCTAAACGCCTGGCCCTGTTTGACCTCGACCACACCCTGCTTCCACTGGATAGCGACTATCAATGGGCTGATTTCCTGGCGCGCACGGGCCGGGCCGGCGATCCGGCCGAAGCCCAGCGGCGCAATAACGACCTGATGGAACGGTATAACGCCGGCGTACTGACCGCCGAGCAGTCCGCCGAGTTCATGCTTGGATTGTTGACCGGGCCCGATCCGGCGGAACTTGCCGCCTGGCATGAAGTTTTCATGCAGGAAGTCGTCATGCCGGCAATCCGACCGATTGCAACCGAGCTGGTGCGCGAACATCTAAACGCCGGCGATCTCTGCGCAATTGTCACGGCGACTAACGAGTTCGTCACGGCACCAATTGCACGCGCATTCGGTATCGAGCACCTGATTGCAACCGTCCCCGAAGTGCGCGACGGCCGCTACACAGGGCGCATACACGGAGTACCGAGCTTCCAGGCCGGAAAAGTGACCCGCGTCCAGCAATGGCTGGAAAGAATGGGAATGACCCTGGCCGGATTCGACAGCTCCTTCTTTTACAGTGATTCCCCCAATGACCTTCCCCTACTGGAAGTCGTGACGCACCCCGTCGCCACCAACCCCAGTGATGTGCTGCGTGAAGTCGCCGAGCACCGAAACTGGAAAATCCTTGACCTGTTCAAGGACATGCAAGACGCAAAGTCCTAAAATACATTCATGCTTAAAGAAACAATAAAAAACTTTGTCGGCCGGCTCTTTGCCGCGCCGCGCCGCGGGCCCGAACGGGTAACCAAGGAAAAACATGGCATAGACCGGCGTAACGTCTCGCGCCATGCCATCAAGGTGTGCGAAGTACTGCACCACGAGGGTTATTCGGCCTACATCGTGGGCGGGGCTGTGCGGGATCTCATCGTCGGGCTTGAGCCCAAAGACTTCGATGTCGCAACGAACGCGACGCCCAACCAGATCAGGCCGCTTTTTCGCCGGGCCCGCATCATCGGCAAACGTTTCCAGCTGGTTCACGTCGTATTCGGACAGGAAATCATCGAGACATCCACATTCCGCGCGCCGGCGTCGGTCGAGCAGGACACTGACGAACATGGCCGTATTCTGCGCGACAACCTGTTCGGCACGCATGAAGAAGATGCCGCCAGGCGCGACTTCACGCTCAACGCCCTGTACTACGATCCGATCACCGAAGAAGTCATCGATTACCACCGAGGCTTGCCGGATTTGAAAAAAAGGGTCGTGCGCATGATAGGCGATCCCGAAACCCGCTATCGCGAAGACCCTGTGCGCATGCTGCGGGCGCTGCGCTTTGCGGCCAAGCTCAGCGCCACGATAGACCCGGCTTCGCGCGAACCCCTGGTGCGCATGGCCCACCTTATCGAAAACGTACCCTCATCGCGCCTTTTCGACGAAATACTCAAGCTGCTGACCTGCGGGCACGCCATGGACTGTCTGCGCCAGCTCCAGGCCGTCGGACTGCACCAGAGCGTGCTGCCGTCCATGGACCTGACCTTCAAGCAAGAAGGCGGCGAGGAATTCGTCGAACTCGCCCTCGCCCGCACTGATGCCCGGGTGCGCGCCGGCAAGACGATCAGCCCCAGTTTCTTGTTTGCGGCCCTGCTCTGGAAACTAGTCAACAAACGCTGGCATGAAATCTGTGCGGAAGGCGAGCATCCCGCTCAGGCACTCATGCAGGCCGCTGACTCGGTCGTGGCAGAGCAAACCCGCAAGCTGGCCATACAGCGGCGCTTCCAGGCAGACATGCGCGAGATCTGGTTCATGCAGGCGCGCTTCGAACGCGCCAATGCCAAGACGATCTGGCGTTTGATCGAACAGCCGCGTTTCAGGGCTGCCGTCGACTTTCTGCAGTTGCGTGCCGAGGCCCATGAAGTAGATAGCGTCCAGGCGCAATGGTGGATGGACCTGGCAAACGCCGACGACTCGAGCCGCGCCGAAATGATAGAAGCTCACGAGGCAGAACAACGCGGGAAGCCTCCGGCAGCACGCCGGCGTCGTAGCCCGCGGCGCCGGCCGGCCGCGCAGGCCAGCAGGCCCTAGTCGTGGCAGACTGCGGCGATGCATGATGATGCAACTGTATTCATAGGTCTTGGAGCCAACCTGGGCGACGCCAGGACCTGCATCGAGCAGGCAACCGCCCAGTTGGCGGCATGGCCCGGCATCGACGACTTCGTGCTGTCGCCCTTATACCGCAGTGCCCCCGTCGATTCTTCCGGGCCGGATTACGTCAACGCCGTCGCGCAATTTGCCACGCGCCTTTCGGCGCGCGATGTGCTGCGGATTTTGCAAGGCCTGGAACTGGCGCACGGCCGTCTGCGTCCGTATCGAAATGCACCGCGCACCCTGGACCTGGACTTGCTGCTGTACGGCACCCAGGACATCCGCGAGCCCGACCTTATCGTGCCCCACCCCCGGATGCATGAACGCGCATTTGTGCTCAGGCCTCTGGCCGATCTGGCGCCGACGCTGCGATTGGCCCAAGGTCCAATCGCAACGTTGCTGGCAGACTGCTCATACCAGGAACTGAGTCCACTTCCCGACTGAAGCCCAATACGGGTGTCAGATTGCTTGTTCCAGGATTTGCCTGGCGCGTTGAATGACCGGCGCGTCAACCATTTTACCGTCCATCTGGAAGGCGGAAGACCCCGTGGAATCGGCGATCTCGACAATGCGTTTCGCCCACTCCGAATCGGCGGCCGTAGGCGCAAACGCGGCATGAATGGTGGCGACTTGCCCGGGGTGTATGCACAGCATTCCACCGAAGCCCATATCGCGCACCTGTTGCGCCAACTGAAACAGACCGTCCTGGTTGGAGAAGTCGGGGAAAACGCCATCCAGCGGAGCGGCGAGCCCGTGAGCGGCGCTATGCAGCAGTATCTGGCAGCGGATGTGATTCAGCAGAAGCGCAGCCCCTTCGGTGTCTGGCGCCGTACCGAGATCCAGCATGAGATCCAGGCTGCCAAACGAAAGACGAGCTACACCCTTTTCCTTGGCCAATTCGTCCAGGGCCAACACACCTCTGGCGCTTTCAATGATGGGCAGTACCGCGCCTGCCGCCTGCGCGACCTGTCGTACCTGAAGGGCAGATTCGGCCTTGGGCAGCAAGACACCCTGTATGTTGGGGTGATCGGCACATGCAGCAAGGTCGGCGTTGAACCACGGGGTGGTTGCGCCATTGGTGCGCACCCAGAACCGTGCCTGCCGGTTGGCAGCGGCGAAATCGCACAAATGTTTGCGTGCCTGGTCTTTCAAGGCGTGCTCGACGGCGTCTTCGAGATCAATGATCACCGTGTCGGCACCCGAAGCAAGCGCCTTGGAAAAACGCTCGGGACGAGTGCCCGGTACGAATAAGGCCGACCGGATTTGCTGCTGCATCAAATTACCCCTTTTTGCGCCAGACTACTGATTTCCTCTTGGGAATACCCCAGGCTGGCAAGAATCGTGGCGGAATTCTCGCCCAATGCCGGAATCTTGTCCATCCGCGCCTGAAAAGCCGAACTCGTCGCCGGCGGCACGAGGGCTGGCAAAGGGCCGACCGCGCTATCGACCTGCCGCCAGCGCCCTCGCCGGGCAAGCTGGGGATGGCTCCATACGTCTTGCATCGTGTTTACGCTGGCATTGGCAATACTGGCTGCCTCGAGCCGCTCGATGACTTGGGCGCGCGATAGCGATGCAAACGTAGTGACGATAAGAACGCGCAGGGTTTCCTTGTTGACGACTCGCTGCGAATTGGAATTGAAGCGCGAATCCGCGGCCACCTCGGGCTGCATCAGCACCGTCTGGCAAAATGCCGCCCATTCGCGCTCGTTCTGCAAGCCGAGCATCACTTCGCTGCCATCGCCGACGGGAAACGGTCCGTACGGATAGATGGTGGCGTGCGACGCGCCAGCACGTGGAGGAGGGGGAGCGCCATCAAAGGCGTAATACATGGGAAAACCCATCCATTCAACCATGCTTTCCAGCATGGAGACATCAATGCGGCTGCCGTGCCCGGTACGCTCGCGCAGCAGCAATGCCGTAAGGATGCTGCTGTAGGCGTACATGCCGGCGGCAATGTCTGAAATGGAACAGCCCGCCTTGGCCGGCGTATCCGGCGTCCCGGTGACCGACAGGAAACCGCTTTCGCTTTGTATCAGCAGGTCGTAGGCCTTTTTATCCTGATACGGACCGCCTTCGCCATACCCGGAGATATCGCATACGATCAGGCGTGGATACTGTTCACGCAGGGCTTCATACGCCAAGCCCAATCTGGCGGCCGCACCAGGCGCAAGGTTTTGCACCAGAACGTCTGCCTGCCCGATCAGATCCCGCAGGATATCCGCCGCTTCCGGGCGCTTCAGATCCAGCGCGAGGCTCTCTTTGGAGCGGTTGGTCCATACGAAGTGCGAGGCTAGGCCTTTCACCCGCTCATCGTAGCCGCGCGCAAAATCGCCCACCCCGGGGCGTTCCACCTTGATGACGCGCGCCCCCATGTCGGCAAGCTGGCGCGTACAGAACGGCGCCGCGATGGCATGCTCCAGGCTGACCACCGTGATGCCGTCCAGTGGGCGAGGTGCCGCGGCGCCGTCGGAAGTACTGCTTGATTGCAATGGTGTGCTCATGCCTTGAACCTCAATTCTGCCTGATGCGCCAGTGTGTCGTCCTGGGCTGCCCAGAGTGAGGCGCCGTCGCCAGTGAGGGCTCCGGCCACGTGAAACGGTCTGGGCGCGATGAGCGGCCGCAGGCCGCGATAGGCGAATGACGCCACCGGCTTGTCCGCATGGGCATGGACGAATGCCGTACACATCAGCGTGGCGATCATGGGTCCGTGCACGACCAGGCCGGGATACCCCTCGACCTTGGTGGCGTAAGGCTCGTCGTAGTGGATGCGATGACCATTGAACGTGACAGCGGAGTAGCGAAACAGTCTGACACTGGATGGCACGATGGTCTCTGACCATTCTGCCCGCGGCGCTTGAATGCTACCTTCGAGCTTGGGCGCGGTAGGTTCGCGGTAAACGATATCCTGCTCTTCGGAAATGCATAGTTCGCCATTCTGGCGATACTCGTGTTTCACCGTCACGAACAGCAGCTTGCCGGTACGACCTTCCTTTTCCTTGACCGCGAAAATCGTGGAACGCCGTGTGGCGGCGCTGCCCACCTGCAAGGGATGCAGAAAGTCTAGCCGGCCGCCGGCCCACATGCGATTCCGATTGTCAGCGGCGGGCAGGAAACCGCCGCGCTGGGGGTGGCCGTCGTCGCCTATCTCGTCATAAGCCACGCCCTTGACAAACAAGGCCCAGTGCCATAACAAGGGCAGGGCCTGTCCGGGACCCGGGGCGATGGCATCCAGGCTGAGCGCTATTTTCCGTACATGGCCGATATCGATCGAATCGTCGCACTCTTCGGTGCGGCCCAGCCAGGACGATGGATTCACGGTAGTCATGTCGATCTCTTCGCCTTGCATCATGTAAAGCTGTAGCTTGAAGGGTTATGGTGGACTTGTGAATTCGATTTTAAATAACACCGCCTTCACCGCATTTGAACCGAACGGGATCGTGGCATGAAATTCCTGGACGAACAGGCACTACACCCATCTTTACACACTAATATATTAGTGTTTTAATCGCTGAAACAGCCCGCTCAACTTACACAGGCCTCATATCGTATGTCAAAACGCTCTTACGAATCGCTACGCAGTGCTCGCTGGTTTGCGCCAGATGACTTGCGCTCTTTCGGTCATCGCTCGCGCATCATGCAAATGGGCTATGCCCCTGAAGACTGGGCCGGGCGTCCCATCATCGCCATTCTCAACACCTGGTCCGATATAAATCCCTGTCACTCGCACTTCAAACAGCGCGTCGAGGACGTAAAAAGGGGCATATTCCAAAGTGGTGGCTTTCCCATCGAACTGCCTGCCATCTCGCTGTCCGAGAATTTCGTCAAGCCCACCACCATGCTCTACCGCAACATGCTGGCGATGGAAGCCGAAGAATTGCTGCGCAGCCATCCCGTGGACGGCACGGTATTGATGGGCGGATGCGACAAGACGACCCCCGGCTTGCTCATGGGCGCAATCAGCGCCGGCCTGCCTTGCATCTTTCTTCCAGCAGGTCCGATGCTGCGCGGAAACTGGAAAGGCAAAGTACTGGGGTCGGGTTCGGATGCGTGGAAATACTGGGACGAACGCCGCGCCGGCAAAATCACCAAGACGGAATGGATAGGCGTGGAAGGCGGCATTGCGCGTAGCGCCGGCACCTGCATGACCATGGGTACGGCAAGCACCATGATGGCCATCGCCGAATCGATAGGCATGTCGCTGCCTGGCGCCTCATCAATTCCTGCCGCCGATTCGAATCACATACGCATGTCGTCCGAATGCGGCCGACGCATCGTCGACATGGTATGGGAAGACCTCACGCCCAAACGCATATTTACACGCCAGAGCTTCCTGAATGCCATTGTCGTGGCCATGGCCATGGGATGTTCCACCAATGCGGTCATCCATCTGGTTGCCATGTCGCGACGCGCAGGATGCCCGGTCAGCCTGGACGACTTTGACGCCGCCAGCCGCGACATACCGGTCATCGCCAATGTACGACCCAGCGGTGACACCTATCTGATGGAAGACTTCTTTTACGCTGGCGGCCTGCCCGCCCTGATGGAACGCCTGGGCGACCGTCTGGACCGGAGTCAGCTTACCGTCACGGGACGCACCCTGGGCGAGAACATCGCTGGCGCCGAAGTCTATAACGACGACGTGATTCGTCCCCTGGACAATCCCCTGTACCATGAAGGCGCCCTGGCCGTCCTGCGCGGCAACTTGGCTCCGTCCGGCTGCGTCATCAAGCCCAGCGCCTGCGCACCCCAATTCCTGCAACACACGGGACCCGCCCTGGTTTTCGACGATTATCCCAGCATGAAGGCGGCCGTCGAAGACGAAAACCTCGACGTCACACCGGAACACATCATGGTGTTGCGCAACGCCGGACCTCAAGGAGGCCCCGGCATGCCCGAATGGGGCATGCTGCCCATACCCATCAAACTGGTCAAGCAAGGCGTACGCGACATGCTGCGCGTGTCCGACGCCCGCATGAGCGGAACCAGCTACGGCGCGTGCATACTGCATGTTGCGCCGGAAGCCTATGTAGGCGGAAACCTTGCCTTGGTCAAGACCGGCGACATGATCACGGTCGATGTGCCAGCACGCCGTATCCATCTTGAGGTCAGCGACGAAGAGCTGGCGCAACGCCGGGCCGCCTGGACGCCCCCACCCAAGGTTTTCGAGCGCGGCTACGGCTGGATGTTCTCCCAGCATATATTGCAAGCTGACTCCGGCTGCGACCTCGATTTCCTGGAAACCGAATTCGGCGCCCCAAATCGCGAACCTACCATTTTCTAATTAGGAGCAACACGTGTCCCTGAGTCCCGCCCTACGCCAGAAGCTGGCAACCATCAGTACCGCCACACTATGCACAGCGTTGTTCAAGCGCGGCTTGCGCAACCAGTTCATCCAGGACGTCCGGCCGCTCAATCCCGCTTTGCCGAATATGGTCGGGCTTGCTTATACCTTACGCTACATCCCCGCGCGTGAAGACCTGAATCCGCTGGCCGTGTTCCAGAATCGTGATCATCCCCAGCGGGTCGCCGTAGACAATTGTCCTGAAGGCGCCGTCCTTATGATAGACAGTCGTAAAGACGCCCGCGCCGCTTCCGCCGGTTCCATATTGGTATCGCGCCTGATGATGCGTGGCGCCGCCGGCGTGGTCACAGACGGAGGCTTTCGCGACTCACCCGAAATTGCCGGCCTGCCCTTTCCCGCCTACCACAACCGCCCTTCGGCACCGACCAACCTGACACTGCATCAGGCGCTCGATATCAATGTGCCCATCGGTTGCGGCGACGTTGCTGTCTTCCCGGGGGATGTGATCGTCGGCGACGGGGAAGGCGTGGTCGTGATTCCCGCTCACCTGGCCGAGGAAATCGCCACCGAAGCGGTCGAGATGACTGCCTACGAGGACTTCGTGACCGAAGAAGTGCTCAAGGGAAGGTCGATCATCGGACTCTATCCTGCCACCGATGAACAGGCCCGGGCCGATTTTTCGGCATGGAGGCAGGCACAAGGTCGATAGGCAGGGCACCCACTGCCGATGCAGTGGGTCTTCTTCGTACACTGGCCTGAAGATTATTTCACGACCATCAGCGGTATTTCCGCTATGCGTGCTTTCCACTCCTTGGGTCCGGTTTCATGAACGGACGTACCTGTTGAGTCAACGGCGACCGTCACCGGCATGTCTTTGACATCAAACTCGTAAATGGCTTCCATGCCCAGGTCTTCGAAACCGACGACCCTGGCACCTCGTATGGCCTTGGAGACCAGGTATGCCGAACCGCCGACCGCCATCAGGTAGGCCGATCCGTGACGCCGTATCGACTCGATGGCCACCGGGCCTCGCTCGGCCTTGCCTATCATGGAGATCAGGCCGGTTTTCTCGAGCATCATGTCGGTAAACTTGTCCATGCGCGTCGCGGTCGTCGGGCCTGCAGGGCCGACGACTTCATCGCGTACCGGATCGACCGGACCGACATAATAGATGACGCGGTTTGTGAAATCCACTGGCAGCTGCTCGCCGTTTTCCAGCATGTCATGTATACGCTTATGCGCGGCGTCGCGTCCAGTCAGCATTTTTCCTGACAAGAGCAGGGTTTGACCGGGCTTCCAGCTGGCGACCTGATCCTTGGTCAGCGTGTTGAGGTCTACCTGCAGCGACTTGTTGTAATCGGGAGCCCAATGCACGTCCGGCCAGTCCGACAGCGATGGCGGCGTCAGCTGCGCGGGTCCCGAGCCGTCCAGTTCGAAATGCACGTGGCGCGTTGCGGCGCAGTTCGGGATCATGGCCACGGGCTTGGACGCGGCATGGGTTGGGAAGGTGTGGATCTTGACATCCAGCACCGTCGTCAGCCCGCCCAGTCCCTGCGCGCCTATGCCCAAAGCATTCACTTTCTGATAAAGCTCGATACGCAGCTCTTCCAGCTTGTTCTGCGGCCCACGCTGCAACAGCTCGTACATGTCAATGTCTTCCATGAGCGATTGCTTGGCCATCAGCATGGCTTTTTCGGCTGTACCGCCGACACCGATGCCGAGCATGCCCGGAGGACACCAGCCCGCGCCCATTTGAGGCACTGTCTTCAGCACCCAGTCGATCAGCGAATCGCTGGGGTTCAGCATTGCAAACTTGGATTTGTTCTCGGAGCCACCCCCCTTGGCGGCAACCTGCACGTCGACCTTGTCGCCCGCGACCAGCTCAACACTGACGATACAGGGCGTATTGTCGCGCGTGTTCTTGCGCGTGAACAAGGGGTCGGTGAGTATCGATGCGCGCAAGGGATTGTCGGGATTCAGATATCCCTGGCGCACTCCTTCGTCACAGACTTCCTGCATGCTGCGTTGTGTATCGAAACGCACATTCATGCCGACTTTGAGAAACACATTCACCACTCCCGTGTCCTGGCAGATGGGGCGATGGCCTTCGGCGCACATGCGCGAATTGGTCAGGATCTGGGCAATGGCGTCTTTGGCGGCAGGACTTTCTTCACGCTCGTATGCACGGGCCAGATGCTGGATGTAATCGGCCGGGTGGTAATAGCTGATGAACTGCACTGCGTCGGCGATCGACTGGATCAAATCGCTTTCTCGAATAATGGTTGTCATGATGGTTGTTCAATCGTGGAAAAGGCAGACACCCAAAGGCCCGCCAAAGGTTTCGGATCTGGCGCGACAGCGCTTACTTGCCAGTCCAGACGGGTTTGCGCTTTTCGGCAAAGGCGGTAGCGCCTTCCTTGGCATCGGCCGAAACAAAAATATGCGCTACGCGGGGACGCTGCAGGTCGAACATGTCGGCCTGCCTCCAGTCGCGCGATTCAGCGACGATTTGCTTGGCGGTCTGCACAGCGAGCGGGCCGTTTTCGGCAATGATGCGGGCCAGCGCAATGGCCTGTTCCAGGGCTTGACCCGGTTGAACCAGGCGGTTGACCAGCCCATACTGATGCGCGCGAGCGGCGGGCAGCATTTCGCCGGTCAGCACTGCTTCCATGGCAATATGGTATGGAATGCGCGAAGGCAAGCGCACCATGCCGCCCGAGCCGGGCACGATGCCGCGCTTGACCTCTGGCAACCCGAAATTGGCGTTGTCCGCCGCGACGATCATGTCGCAGGCCAGGGCCATCTCGCAGCCACCTGCCAGCGCGTAGCCCTCGACAGCGGCAATCAACGGTTTCCGGGGCGGCTTTTCACACAACCCGGCAAAGCCGCGGCCTTCGACCAGGGGACGCTGGCCCTTGAACGCAAACGCTTTAAGATCCATGCCCGATGAAAAGGTGTTGCCCGCACCCGTCAGGATGCCGATAACCACATCGTCATTTTCATCAAGCTGGTCAAACGCCTTCGCCAATTCATGTGCGGTCTCGTAATTAATGGCATTACGCGCCTCGGGCCGATTGACGGTGATGATCTGGATGCGATCACGGATTTCAACTTTCACCAAGTCAGACATGGAGCAATCCTCAAAGTAGCAGCGGCGCCGCAACGCCTGTTAAAGATGGACGGTAACCCAATATCATACGACCAATTGGAATTGACCCTCTGCCAGGCCAGCCCTCCTTTCACGCGGAACCAGTTAAAATTGAAAAATTTTGCAGCTTCTCGCTTTAATGGCCTTCGCACATGCTCACTTTTCAGCAAATAATACTAACGCTCCAGCAATACTGGGATAAGCAGGGATGCGCCCTGCTTCAACCCTATGACATGGAAGTCGGTGCCGGGACCTCGCATACCGCAACGTTTTTGCGCTCGATAGGGCCCGAGCCATGGCGCGCCGCCTATGTGCAGCCTTCGCGCCGGCCCAAAGACGGCCGTTACGGCGAGAATCCCAACCGCTTGCAGCATTATTATCAGTATCAGGTCGTGCTTAAGCCCGCACCCACCGACATCGTGGATTTGTATATCGGATCGCTGGTCGCGCTGGGTATCAATCCCCGAGAACACGATATACGTTTCGTCGAGGATGACTGGGAAAATCCCACACTGGGCGCCTGGGGCCTGGGATGGGAAGTCTGGCTCAACGGAATGGAAGTAACCCAGTTCACCTATTTTCAGCAGGTCGGCGGCCTGGACTGCAGTCCCACCACCGGTGAAATCACGTATGGGCTCGAACGCCTGGCGATGTACCTGCAAGGTGTTGAAAGCGTCTATGACTTGGTATGGACCGAAGGCAACAACGGGCAAAAAGTGTACTACCGCGATGTCTTCCATCAGAACGAAGTTGAACAATCCACCTACAATTTCGAGCATGCCTCCATTCCCATGCTGCTGGCCCATTTCAACGATTACGAAGCAGAAGCACGTCGGCTGATCGACGTTCCGCTGGCATTGCCCGCGTACGAATCCACGCTCAAGGCCGCGCACACCTTCAATATGCTCGATGCCCGGGGCGCAATCAGCGTCACCGAACGCGCCACGTATATTGGCCGCATCCGCAATCTGTCCCGCGCCGTTGCGCAGGCTTATTTCGACTCACGCGAAAAACTCGGATTTCCCATGCTCGTGCAGCCCATTGCCGCGGAGGTCGCACAATGACCGCGGTTTCCAATTTAGAGTCCCGGCCGCTGCTGGTTGAACTGCTCACCGAAGAGCTGCCACCCAAGGCGCTGCAAAAGCTTGGTATTGCATTTGCCGAAGGCATACGCAAGATACTGGACCAACATCATTTGCTGGCCGCAGACTGTATTACGTCGGATTTTTCAACACCGCGTCGCCTGGGCGTCGTGCTCGGCACCGTATTTGCCCAGGCGCCCGACCAGGCCTATACCGAAAAACTCATGCCGGCCAAGATAGGCTTGACTCCAACTGGTGAAATCAGTCCCGCACTGGAGAAGAAGCTGGCAAGCAAAGGCCTGGGCCACCTTTGCGCATCCGAACTCATCATCGAGTCCGACGGAAAACAAGATTATCTCTACGCACGAGGCGTTGCGACAGGCGCATTGCTTCGCACCGCTTTGCAAGAAGCGCTTGACTACGCCGTTGCGCACCTGCCCATTCCAAAAGTCATGCGGTATCAATTGGCTGATGGCGTCAGCAGCGTCAAGTTCGTACGTCCCGCCCACCGGCTCATCGCGTTGTGGGGCAAGGAAATCGTTGCAACACAAGTCCTGGGACTGGAGGCAGGACGCACGACCCTGGGACACCGGTTCATGGCCAGCCGGGCCATTGATATCACGTCGCCCGACACCTACGAACAACAGCTGCATGACGAAGGCAAAGTCATTGCATCGTTCACTGCCCGCCGCGCACTGATCAACCAGCAGCTGCAGAGCCAGGCCCAAGCCCTGGGCGCGACGATAGGAACGGATGACGACGTCCATGCCCTGCTCGAAGAGGTCACGGCCCTGGTCGAACATCCCACGGTGTACGTGGGCGAGTTCGAACAGCAGTTCCTGCAGGTGCCGCCGGAATGCCTGATTCTCACCATGCGTCTGAACCAGAAGTACTTCCCACTGTTCGAACCGGAAACGGGCAGGCTCACGCACCGCTTCCTCATCGTCAGCAATATGCAGGTCGACGACCCGGTGCATATCATCGAAGGCAATCAGCGTGTGGTGCGCCCCCGGCTGGCGGACGCCGAGTTCTTTTTCCAGACCGACCGCAAAGTCCGGTTGGCCGACCGCGTTGCCGGGCTGGCCACCAGCGTCTATCACAACAAGCTGGGTACCCAGCTTGAACGCGTGGAGCGTGTGCGGCATATAGCACGCTACGTCGCTGGCCAACTGGGTGCCAACGTCGAGAACGCCGACCGTGCCGCACTGCTGGCCAAAGCCGACCTGGGCTCGAATATGGTTGGCGAATTCCCCGAACTGCAGGGCATTATGGGCGGCTATTACGCCAAGGCCGATGGCGAACCCGACGATGTCGTCCTCGCCCTGCAGGATCAATACCGCATACGTCTCGATACTCCCGTCTCCGCCGGTACGCTTACCTCGGCCGTGCTTTTCATCGCCGAACGCGCCGAGACATTACTGGGCATATGGGGCATAGGCCTGGTGCCTACCGGCGAGCGGGACCCTTACGGGCTGCGCCGGGCCGCCCTGGGACTGATCAGCGCCTTCGAGCAATTGCAGGCAGGCGGCTATTTGGCAATCCACAACAGCCAAGGACTGCGGCTGCCCCAGCTGCTTGCCCAGGCCGCGGCAAGCTTCGCCCCCGATGCGCTAGGTGCGGCAACGGCACACGAGGTCCAGGCGTTCGTGTACGAACGCTATCGGAACCAGTTGAACAACGACTTCGACCGCAATGTCGTCGATGCCGTGCTCGCAATTGAACCGCCGCTGCACCAAGTCCATGCCCGCATACAGGCCTGCGCCAATTTTGCGCAACGCCCTGAAGCAGAAAGCCTGGCCGCCGCCAACAAGCGCATTGCAAACCTGCTCAAGAAAGCCGACGAGCAACCCGGGGCCGTCGATCCCGGCAAGCTGGCTGAACCGGCCGAACAAGCTCTGGACGCCGTCATCCGCAAGCTCAAACCGCAGGCCGAAGCCCAGTTGGCGCAGGGCGACTTCACCGCCAGCCTGGCTACCGTGGCACAGGCCAGAATGGCCGTCGATACTTTCTTCAACGATATCATGGTCATGGCAGACGATCCCGCCATCCGTGCCAATCGCCTGGCCCTGCTGGCGGAGCTGCACCACGTCATGAACCAAGTCGCCGACATTTCCAGGTTAGCCCAGTGAAACTTGCCATACTCGACCGAGACGGGGTCATCAATCAAGACAGTGATGAGTACATCAAGAGTCCGGACGAATGGATAGCCCTGCCCGGCAGCCTCGAAGCCATCGCCCGTCTCTCTCGCGCCAATTGGCGCGTGGTCATCGCCAGCAACCAGTCCGGCGTGGCGCGCGGCTTGTTCAGCATGGATACGCTCAATGCCATCCATGCAAAGTTGCGCCGCGAACTTGCGCATGTAGGCGGCACCGTCGATGCCATTTTTATCTGCCCGCATGGACCTGACGACGGCTGCGCATGCCGCAAGCCCAAACCGGGCATGCTGTTTGACATAGCGGGCCGTTATGATATTGATATCAAGAACGTACCAGCGGTGGGCGATTCGCTGCGCGATGTGCAAGCGGCCGTGGCGGCCAATTGCACCCCGTGGCTAGTCCTTACGGGCAACGGTGAAAAAACCAGAAACCATCCCGACCTGCCCGCTGGCACCCAGATCAGGACGGATCTCGCCGCCGTCGCCGACGCCTGGCTTTCCGAGGAATAAACATGGCAGTACTTCGCTCAACGCTCTACCAGATATTTCTTGCCGTTACAGTCATCCCCTATGCCATCGCCTGCTTGCTGTGGTGGCCCCTGCCCCTGCACTGGCGCTATAAACTCACCATAGGCTGGCCTCGCCTGGGCATCTGGGGCGCCAAGGTCATACTGGGCATTCGATGGGAGTTGAAAGGAGCGGAGAACTTTCCCGACGGACCTGCCGTCATGCTCTCCAAACACCAGTCCGCCTGGGAAACGATGTTCATCATCGGTTACATGCCGCGCGACATGTGTTTTGTCTATAAGCGGGAACTGCACCGCATCCCGTTCTTCGGCTGGGGACTCGCGCAATTGCGAATGATACCGATAGACCGTGCAAAAGGCCGGGATGCCTTCGAGCAGGTGGTCAAGATCGGGCAAGAACGCATCAATGAAGGTCGCTGGCCGATATTGTTTCCCGAGGGAACGCGCATGTTGCCGGGCAAGACCGGCCGCTACAAGCTGGGCGGGGCCTTGCTGGCCACACGCACCAATACGCCTGTCATCCCGGTCGCTCACAATGCCGGCGAGTGCTGGCCGCGCAATGCCTTCATCAAGAAGCCAGGACTTATCACCGTCTCGATAGGCCCACTGATCGAGACCGCCGGACTCGACGCGGATGCAGTAAACCGTAAAGTCCAGGAGTGGATCGAATCTGAAATGCGGATACTGAATCCCGAGCGATATGGACCTGACTGAGCAGCTAACCCTCTTTTCCGACAGTCCCGCCTGCAACACGGCGCCGCAGCCGGCCCCCATGGCCAGGGCGGAGCTCACCGTCACGACCACGTGTCCGCCAGCCTTGCCGTCGAACGCCCGTTGGCGCGAAGTGAAGGCGGCACAGCAGACCATCGGCTACGTGTTACAGCGATCGCGACGAAAAAGCATCGGACTCACTGTGAATGACGACGGCCTCCAAGTCACGGCTCCCAATTGGGTCACACTGAGCCAGATCGATACGACCGTGATCGAGAAAGCCTCCTGGATACTTGGCAAGTTGCGTATCAGGCAGGCGCGCCAGCAGCACCAGGCCACTGCCGCGACCTTATGGCAGGATGGCGGGACCATCCCTTACCTTGGGACCCATATTGTGCTGAAGCTGGACGGCACACAGAAGACCCCACTGTTTCTGGGTACCGCCTTTTCACCCATGCACGGCGATGTACTCAGCCTGGCCCTGCCCGCTGCTGCGGATCGCAACCGGATACGTGACAGCGTGCACGCCTGGTTGCAACAACAAGCCCTGGCCTGGTTTGGCGATCGCCTGCAGCATTTCCTGGACGCCACTCAATTGAAAATCCGCCGCTGGCGACTTTCGTCGGCTGCCACGCGGTGGGGGTCATGCAGCAGCGATGGCAATATCATGCTGAATTGGCGGCTTATTCATTTTGAACACGCTATCATTGACTACGTCATTGCTCACGAGCTGGCGCATTTGCGCCATATGAACCACAGCAAAGAATTCTGGCGCGAGGTCGGATTGATACTGCCCGGGTTCGAGCCCGCCCGTAATGCGCTTCGACAGCATGACCCCAGCTCGCTGCCGCTCATTTGACACCCTGGTCCCACCAGCCATCATCCGAACAACTTTCAAGGAGATTGCGTTGCGCCTACTACATACCATGCTACGTGTCGGCGACCTGGACCGGTCGCTGATGTTCTACACCGATGTCCTCGGAATGAGACTATTGCGCCGTAAAGACTACCCCGATGGAAAGTTCACACTTGCCTTTGTGGGCTACCAGGACGAAAGCGAAGGTGCCGCCCTGGAGCTGACACATAATTGGGACACGTCTTCCTACGACTTGGGCAATGGCTACGGGCACATTGCCCTGGAAGTCGAGGATGCGTACGACGCCTGTGCCCGCATCAAGGAACGGGGGGGCAACGTGACACGCGAAGCCGGCCCCATGAAACATGGCCAGACCGTCATTGCTTTCGTGGAAGACCCCGACGGCTACAAGATAGAGCTCATACAGCGCAAAGAGCGGGTCGACTAAGCCGGATGTTGCGGCCGTTGAAATTCGTCGGCCGCAAAATCATCCACGTCGACAACCGCCGCCACGGCCTGCTCCGCCGCCTCCAGCGCATCGGCCTGTGCTTGTGTTATCGCGCCATTGGCATGCGCGACCCGCCAATCCCTCAGTCCAGCGTGCCTTACGCGGTCAAGCACCGGCTGGACTTCGACGACCAATTCAAAGGCGCGTTCCAAACGCTCGACGCTGGGGCTGTCATGGCCGTCCCACACCGCACCCACCAGCCGATCGCGCGTATCGGATGGTTCGAGCAGCATGTTGGCACATAGCGCTGTCGTCTTGTCGGACGGCGGCGTAGCCCGCATGCCCGGCGGCAGAAGCAAAGCGCGCAGCACCCAACTGGCGCTGCGCACAGGAAGATTGAGCAAGACATCGTCCAGTCGCTTCTCGATCGTCGCAAAAGCCTGCTCGGCACACCACTTTACAAGCGGCAGATCGGATTCATGTTGCCCCTCGTTTTGCCATCGCTTGAGCACGGCCGTAAGCAGGTACAGCTCGGCCAGTACATCACCCAGGCGGGCCGAGAGCATCTCCTTGCGTTTCAATGACCCACCCAGTGTCAGCAGCGCGACTTCGGAGACCAGGGCGAATGCCGCAGAATACCGGATCAGGCCGCGATGGTAAGCAGCTGTAGCCCCCGTTCCATGCGGGGCTGAGACGAAGCGCGCGGCTGTCCATGCCATACCACTTGCACGCAAAGCGTTCCCGACACTGTGCGCCAGGTGTTTCCATATCACGGCATCGAAGGCGTCCTCGCCGGCGGTCTGATCGCTATTGCCAAACGCCACGACTTCTTTCATGAGATAGGGATGCGCCCGTATTGCACCCTGCCCGAAAACGATGAGACTGCGCGTGAGGATATTGGCGCCTTCCACCGTAATGGCCACGGGTAAGGCACGATAGAGATTTCCCAGATAATTGCTTGGTCCGTCTATGACGGCCTTGCCGGCGTGCACATCCATGGCATCGTTTACGGATTGCCGCATGCGCTCGGTGGCATGCAGCTTCATGATGGCCGATACGACGGACGGCTTGTAGCCCAGCTGCAGTCCGGAACACGTGAAACGGCGGGCCGCTTCCACCAGGTAGGCATTGCCGGCCAGGCGACCCAGCTTTTCCTGGACGCCTTCGAATTTGCCGATCGGGATGCCGAACTGTGTCCGCACACGGGCATAAGCCCCCGAAGTATGCGCCGCGAACACGCAAGCGGCAGCCGACAAGGATGGCAGGGAGATTCCCCGCCCGGCGGCCAGGGCGCTCATGAGCATCTGCCAACCCTGCCCTGCCCGCTGCACGCCGCCGATCAGGGCATCGATCGACACGAAGACATCGGAACCTTCGGTCGGACCATTCTGGAACGCCTGCATGGCAGGCAAGTGCCTGCGGCCTATGGTGACGCCCGGAAGATTGGTCGGTACCAATGCTAGAGAAATGCCCGGCTCCGGCGTGTCGCCGATAAGGCCGTCGGGATCGGACAACCTGAAAGCCAAGCCCATGACCGTCGCTACGGGACTGAGAGTGATATAGCGCTTGCGCCAGTTGAGCAGTATGCCCAGCGTTTCGATGCCGTCGACATCGCGCCGGCATACCACACCGGTGTCGGTCATGGCCGAGGCATCGGATCCGGCTTCCGCGCTGGTCAGGCCGAAGCAAGGAATCTCTTCGCCACGGGCAAGCCGGGGCAACCAGTACTGGCGCTGTTCTTCAGTGCCGAACTGCATAAGGAGTTCACCGGGTCCCAGAGAGTTGGGCACCATGACCGTGACACCCGCGGCGATGGATCGCACAGAGATGCGGCGCACCACTTCGGAATGCGCGTACGCTGAAAAACCAAGGCCGCCATATTCCTTGGGAATAATCATGCCGAAGAAACCATTCTGCTTGATATATGCCCACACTGGTGCAGGGAGATCGCCATGCCGCCATGTGATTTCCCAATCGTTGAGCATGCGGCAAAGTTGGGCGACCGGGCCTTCCATGAACGCCTGCTCTTCGGCATTCAACACAACGGGCTTTACATTGACGAGGGTTCCCCAGTCGGGCTTGCCAGAGAAGATCTGGGCATCCCACCAGACATCGCCCGCTTCGATGGCCTGGCGTTCAGTCGGGGAAAGTGTGGGCATGCTGTCGCGCGCCATACGATACAGAGGTTCGGTCAGCCACTGACGGCGCCACGCTCTCCAGTTCATGATATTCCTTTGCTGCCCAATGTGATGATGATCATTATCTCCTGAAAGCACCACGCATGAATCCGGGAAATAATGGCCGGAAGTCGGTCCTGGCGGTAAAATCGTCGCTTGCTTCTGTATCTCCGGCGCTCCCACGTGAATCCAGTGCAGCCCTCCATTCCCGTTCCTATCCGCGAAGCCTGCCCGCCTGGCGCGTGCACCTGCGAGCGCGAAAAGCTGCTGGGCGACCCGAATGGCGACACACGCATCCTGCTGCTGACCAAAGATCAGGAGAAAAAGCTTATTGCGCGCATCGAGACTATTTCGAGCTACGATGACTTGAAGCACGTTCAGGAACGCATCCATGATCAGCTCGGCGTGCTGCTTCAAATCAGCCCCAGTGTTCATGGTGTGCGCACGGTGCGCGGCCTGACCATTCAACTCGGCCCTCGGCCTGGACTGTGCAGGAAAACGCAGCAGGCCATACCCGCTGCCATACGTCGATGTCTCGAGCAGAATCCCCACATCGTCTATGCCCTGCTCGACGCGCAGGATCTGCTTGGCGCTCCGCCGCAGTCATGATCCGGCGTTACCAGGCAACCGAACCGGGTAAACTTCGGTCTTTCCTGCAAGTGTCGAAATTACCCCCATGTTGATAAAAACCCTGCGTGCTGGCCTTGGCCAAATGATCGTGCTTGGCGATGCCCTCACTCGTCCCCGTCCGCAACACCGTTCCGTCGAAGGCCAGGCGAGGGTCGTCAAGGAAGCGGCCGGACTGTCGCTTTATCAATTCCACGCCTGCCCGTTCTGCGTCAAGACGCGCCGCGCCATGCACCGCCTCAACGTACCAGTCGCGTTGCAGGACGCCAAGGCGAGTCCCATGCGCGAACGTCTGCTTGAGGGCGGCGGCAAGGTCAAAGTACCCTGCCTGCGTATCGAGGAATCGGGGAAGTCCCGCTGGCTTTACGAATCGAACGACATAATCGCCTATCTCGAGCAGCGCTTCGCCGGTATTGCCTGATTACGCAGAATCGGGCATCAACGATAGTGTCCCTTCTGTTGTCTGAAGCAGCAAAGGCACGGCAATCAAGCTTTGGTCCTGTGTCTCTGTACCGTTGGAGAGCGGTGGGCGGTAGGATACGAGTTCATCGAGCAGCGGCAAAAGAAAAGGATCATTTTTACACTTTCGCCCGGCAGGGAGGACACATTCCTGGACGCCCATACGCGCCGACGTTGTGCCTATACACTATGCGGGTCAAGACAACGAAACCTAGCCATGGAAGACCTCGTCCAGCTACGTCCGGAAGGCCTGTATTGCCCGGCGGGCGATTTCCATATCGACCCCTGGCGACCCGTAGCGCGCGCGGTAATCACGCACGGGCACGGCGATCATGCCAAAGCAGGGATGGGCGAATACTACACGACCCGTGCCGGCCTGCCGATCCTGCAGTGGCGGCTTCCGCACCAGGTGTTCCATCCCTACGACTACAGCGAGGCATTCCAGCTGGGCCATGCGCTGGTATCGTTCCATCCGGCAGGCCATGTGCTGGGTTCGGCTCAAGTACGCATTGAGGTCGACGGCGTCACTTGGGTAGTTTCCGGCGACTATAAGCGCCAAGCCGATCCCACATGCGCCCCGTTTGAAGTGGTGCCGTGCCATACCTTCATCACCGAATCCACATTTGGCCTGCCCATTTACCGCTGGCCCGATACCTCGCTTGTTGCGCGTGACATCGTACAATGGCGAGACCATTGCGCAGCACGCGGGCAAACCGCGATATTGTATTGTTATGCCTTGGGAAAAGCCCAACGCGTGCTGGCCGAGATCATGGCGCATACTGACCGGGCTGTGCTGCTGCATGGCGCCATGGCGGCCGGCGTGGACATTTATCGGCGCGCCGGCATCCCGATGATACCCACCCGCCTCATCAGCGAAATGCCCGCAGCATCGGATTTCGCGGGCGAACTGGTGATCGCCCCTCCCTCGGCGGCAGGCAGTTCATGGCTGAGACGCTTCCGGAATGCGCAACAAGGCTTCGCCTCAGGCTGGATGCGCGTACGCGGCAACCGGCGGCGGCGCAATATGGACAGGGGCTTCGTCATTTCGGACCATGCTGATTGGCCGGACCTGATGAGCACCATACGTCAAACGGGTGCAAGCCGGATCATTGTGACCCACGGCGATACGCGTGCATTGGTGCGCGCGCTTAAAGACGTCGGTATTGCTGCCGAAACGCTGGCGACCCAGTTTGGCGAGGACGACTGACACTCACATGGAACGCTTTGCTCTCCTTTACCAGGAATTGGATCGCAGCACAGCCACGCTGGACAAACGTGCCGCCTTGGTCGCTTACTTCCGCGATGCGCCGCCACGTGATGCGGCGTGGGCACTTTATTTGTTGTCGGGCGGGAAGATCACCAGCGCAAAGCGCAAAATCGCCACCTCCACGGAATTGCGCGCATGGATAGCCGCCGCTGTGGACATGCCCGACTGGTTGGTGCAGGAAAGCTACGACCATGTCGGCGACCTTGCCGAGACCCTGGCATTGCTGATGCCAGATCCGGACCAACCCATGGAAGATATCTCTCTGGCGGACTGGATTGAATTGCAACTCCTGCCGGTGGCCAACGCGGCGTTCGAAGTCAGGCGGGAGGCCATCCTGCGGGCATGGCGAGGGCTGCCCCTGGACCAACGGCTGGTTTTCAATAAGCTGCTGACCGGTTCCTTGCGGGTGGGTGTCTCCAAGCGACTGGTACAGCAGGCGCTGGCCGAGCTTTCGGGAGTGGACATTGCGCGTATCGCACAACGCATGCTGGGTGCATGGCTGCCTTCGCCGGCTTTCCTCAGGGATTTATTATCCGCGGAACGATTGCCCAGCGACAGCCAGCAGCCCTATCCCTTCTTCCTCGCATCGCCGCTGGAAGCCGACCCAGGCGCGCTGGGCGACATCGCCGACTGGCTGCTGGAGTGGAAATGGGATGGTATCCGGCTGCAAGTGCTCAAGCGCCGGGGAGGCGTCGCGCTCTGGTCCCGGGGGGAAGAACGTCTCGACGGACGCTTCCCCGAAATAGAAGCCGCGACGGCCAACCTCTCCCACGACTGTGTGCTGGATGGCGAATTACTGGCATGGCGCAAGGACGACGATGCGCCGTTGCCCTTTACCGCCTTGCAAACACGCATCCAACGGCTCAAGCCCGGGCCAAAAGTCCTGAAAGAAACTCCCGTGCAAGTTCTGGCTTACGACCTGCTGGAATGCGATGGCGAAGACCTGCGATCGCTTCCACAGCACGAACGGCGTCATGTCCTCGAGTCACTGCTGCAGCAATGCCCCCCAGATTCGCCCTTGCGCCTCTCGCCCCGGATCCAGGCCGTCGACTGGAATGAGGCTGGTGTTCTGCGTGCCAGCGTGCGTGAGCGCGGGGTGGAAGGCCTGATGCTCAAGCGCCTGACCGCAAGCTACCAGGCCGGACGGCGCCGCGGCGACTGGTGGAAATGGAAAATAGACCCGTTGACCATCGACGCCGTACTGCTGTACGCACAACCCGGGCATGGACGACGCAGCACGCTGTATACCGACTATACGTTTGGACTCTGGACGGGTGAAACATTGACGCCCATCGCCAAGGCCTATTCCGGTCTGAGCGACAAGGAGATACTTGAACTCGACAAGTGGATCCGGGCACATACGACCGACCGCTACGGGCCGGTCCGGGCCGTTGAACCGCTGCACGTCTTTGAGCTGGCGTTCGAAGCGGTTAATCTTTCCAGACGGCATAAATCCGGCATTGCGGTCCGCTTTCCCCGGATCCTGCGCTGGCGGCGGGACAAGCCCGTCGTTGAAGCAGACCAGTTGGAAACACTGAAAGCCCTTGCCAGGCAGACCTGACTTTGGCGCCTTCGCATGGATCAGGTGCGTTTTGGTGTATCGAGCCCCTTGACCACCGCCGGACGGGCTACGAATATATCCAGCACACGTCTTACGTTCTTGAAATCGGCGATCCCCACCAAGTCGCCTGCCTCGTAGAAACCGATCAGGTTGCCTACCCAGGGGAAGGTGGCAATATCGGCGATGGTGTATTCGTCGCCCATGATCCAGTCACGGTCCTCGAGGCGTTGGTCGAGCACCCCCAGCAGACGCCTGGCCTCTGCCACATAGCGGTCACGGGGGCGTTTGTCTTCGTAATCTTTCCCGGCAAACTTATTGAAAAAGCCCAGCTGGCCGAACATCGGACCTATGCCGCCCATCTGGAACATCAGCCACTGTATCGTCTGGTAGCGGCCAGGCGCATCGCTAGGCATGAACTTTCCGGTTTTCTCGGCCAGATAGATAAGAATCGCCCCCGATTCGAATAGCCCCAGCGGCCGTCCATCCGGGCCGTCTGGATCCACGATGGCGGGAATCTTGTTGTTGGGACTGAGCGTAAGGAATTCCGGCGAGTTCTGCTCGTTTTCTTCGAAGCGGACAAGATGCGGCTCATAAGGCAGTTTTGTCTCTTCAAGCATGATGGCCGCCTTCACGCCATTGGGGGTCGGCAGCGAATAAAGTTGGATGCGGTCAGGATGCCGCGCGGGCCATTTCTTCGTGATCGGAAAAAAAGAAAGATCAGTCACTGTATATCCTTGAACGATGGATCGGAATTCTAGGATACATCCGCACTTCTCATGCGTACATCATTTCAAGCCAGCCGCAACGCCCTGTACAGTGCAATGATTTGCAGGAAGGCGAGCGAGAATCCAAGCAAGACAGTAATCGCGGTGATTATTCCCTGCCTGTAACCCTGGGGTAACGGCTTTCTCTCAGACATAAAGACTTCCTCATGCGAGGCCGGTCCGCACTGCGATCCGTGGCAACAGCTCCCTGTCCGGCCATTGTGCCCCCTGAGCACCAGGCTGCACAAGGCTTTTGGTGCCACGGCACCCCGCCAGAATGGTTCAACGCGTGAATGCGCAGACGGGCGCAACACGGTCCCACGCCCGCGCAGGGTAATATCTGTGCCTTGGAGTGTGATCTATGACGAGCAAACCCAATCCTGCACGATTCGTCCCGCATGGATTCGTTCCGACGCCGGAACAACTGAATATTCAGCTGTCGCAGCATCGTGTCACGCTGATCGAGGCCAATGCGGGCGCCGCGAAAACGACAACACTCGCGCTGCGGGTCGGCGAGGCCATTGCGCGCGGCATGCAGCCGGAGCAAATCCTTGCCTTGGTGTTCACGTCCGAAGCCCGGGAGGTGATGGAAAAGAGGTTGATGGAAATAGGGATACCCTACGCGACCTCCGCCCAGATTCACGTGCGCACGTTTGACCAATTCGCTGCCGAAGTCCTCAAGACCATTGAAGGAAGCGGCGTGACGCAATTAATGACGCCTGCTGCGTTGAAACCCCATGCCTTGGCCGCCATCGAGCAGGTCAGCGAGGGATACTCGGGAGCAATGGAATTCCTGGAGATAAACACCCACAATATCGCCATCAGCCAATTCCTGGATAGCCAGTTGCGCCTTAAAGCAATGATGGCCCTCGACCACAACGATGACGACACGACGCTGCAGGAAAGGGCGGAACGTCTTGCCATTCCACTGACGGATTATCTCTGGACCCTGGAATACGAGCGTATGCGCCAAGGTAATTTCGAGGAGGTCCGTTTCCGTGGCCAATTCGACGCCACCTACGATCTCGCCTGCCAGCTTCGCGAGTTTCCCGATAGCAACGAGGCATTGCCCCGCTATCGTCTTGTGGTCGGTGATGAACTGCATGACTTGAATGAAGCATCCTTTCGCATCCTGGAGGCACTGCTGGCCATCGACGATCTGTTTTTCGTCGGCGCCGGCGACAAGGATCAGGTGATCTATTCCAGCCATGGCGCGGATGAAAGCTACTTGCGGCATCGGTTCACCGACCTGCATCCCGGGTCTGCGCGCTACCCCCTGACCATGACATATCGCCACGGCCCACAGCTTGCCTATGCCATGGAAGCATTCAAGCGAAAGGCCGTGGACTCCAGCCTGCCGGTCAGTACGGCAATCGACCAGCGCCACTAC
>LNAP01003418.1_pt1 | contig 57716 bp, 47 predicted proteins | sample 602601 | NCBI WGS metagenome assembly LNAP01 (sample SAMN02440304, study PRJNA202911) | soil metagenome | biome: Subtropical and temperate rainforests or woodlands; isolation source: soil samples (1 kg each in a 20% v/v slurry with milli Q water) were... ...
CGCGCCCTGAAAGAACTGGCCCCGCGTTTGCTGGCTAGAGATTGAAGTAGTGACGCATTTAAATATCTTGCGGGCCGCGTAAAAACGTAGCGAGCGAAGGTTAGGTAAGGCGAAAACGGACGAAAAGGCGGAGTTGGCTGTAGCCAATGAGCATTTTGAGCCCGTTTTCAACCCAGCCTAATCCAGCGCAGTTGTTTTTACGGGGCCCTACGAAGGAGTTCACCTCGAGCCATGCTCAACACGCTGCGCAAGATCGTCCAGGAAGTGAACAGCGCCAAAGACCTCAAGTCGGCGTTGACGATTATTGTGCAGCGGGTGAAAGACGCCATGGGCAGCCAGGTCTGCTCGGTCTATCTGCTGGATCCGGAAACCAATCGTTTTGTGCTGATGGCCACCGAGGGCTTGAACAAGCGCTCCATTGGCAAAGTCAGCATGTCCCCCAGCGAAGGTCTGGTGGGTTTGGTCGGTACCCGCGAAGAGCCGTTAAACCTCGAAAACGCCGCTGACCACCCGCGCTACCGTTACTTTGCCGAAACCGGGGAAGAGCGCTACGCCTCGTTCCTGGGCGCACCGATCATCCACCACCGGCGGGTGATGGGCGTTCTGGTTATCCAGCAAAAGGAGCGTCGCCAGTTCGACGAGGGCGAAGAAGCCTTCCTGGTGACCATGAGCGCCGGCGTTATCGCCCACGCTGAGGCCACCGGTTCCATCCGTGGTCTGGGCCGACAGGGCAAAGGCATTCAAGAAGCCAAATTTACCGGTGTGGCCGGCTCACCTGGCGCCGCCGTGGGTACTGCTGTGGTTGTGCTGCCGCCAGCCGACCTGGAAGTGGTGCCGGACAAAACCGTTACCGATATCGCCGCCGAGCTGCTGCTGTTCAACCAGGCGCTGGAGCGCGTGCGTGCCGATATGCGCGCGCTGTCGGCCAAGCTGGCTACCCAGCTACGCCCGGAAGAGCGCGCACTGTTCGATGTGTACCTGATGATGCTTGACGATGCCGCCCTCGGTGGCGAAGTCACCACGGTGATCAAAACCGGCCAGTGGGCGCAAGGCGCCTTGCGCCAAGTGGTGGGCGAGCACGTTAACCGCTTTGGCCTGATGGACGACGCCTACCTGCGCGAACGCGCCTCGGACGTTAAAGACCTCGGTCGTCGCCTGCTCAGCTACCTGCAGCAGGCGCGTCAGCAAAATCTGGTTTATCCCGACAACACCATTCTGGTCAGCGAAGAGCTGACCCCGGCCATGCTCGGCGAAGTGCCCGAAGGCAAGCTGGTCGGCCTGGTGTCGGTACTCGGTTCGGGTAACTCCCATGTGGCGATTTTCGCGCGCGCCATGGGTATTCCCACGGTGATGGGTGCGGTCGACCTGCCGTATTCGAAAATCGACGGCATTCAGCTGATCGTCGACGGCTACCACGGCGAAGTGTTTACCAACCCCAGCGAAGTGTTGCGCAAGCAATACGTCGAAGTGGTGGAAGAAGAACGCCAACTGACCCAAGGCCTGGCTGCCCTGCGTGAGCTGCCGTGCGAGACGCTGGATGGCCACCGCATGCCGCTGTGGGTTAACACCGGCCTGTTGGCCGATGTGGTGCGCGCCCAAGAGCGTGGCGCCGAGGGTGTGGGCCTGTACCGCACTGAAGTGCCGTTCATTATGAAAGAGCGCTTCCCCAGCGAAAAAGAGCAGTTGGCCATCTACCGCGAGCAGTTGGCCGCGTTCCATCCGCTGCCGGTGACCATGCGCAGCCTGGATATCGGCGGCGACAAGGCGCTTTCCTATTTCCCGATCAAAGAAGACAACCCGTTCCTCGGCTGGCGCGGCATTCGTGTCACCCTCGACCACCCGGAAATCTTCTTGGTGCAGACCCGCGCCATGCTCAAGGCCAGCGAAGGTCTGGATAACCTGCGCATCTTGCTGCCGATGATTTCCGGCATCGCCGAACTGGAAGAAGCCTTGCACCTTATCCACAGGGCCTGGGGCGAAGTGCGCGACGAAGGCACCGACGTGCCGTTGCCACCGGTGGGCGTAATGATTGAAGTGCCGGCGGCGGTGTATCAGGTGCGCGAATTGGCCCGCCAGGTGGATTTCCTCTCCGTTGGCTCCAACGACCTGACCCAGTACCTGCTGGCCGTCGACCGCAACAACCCGCGCGTCGCCGACCTCTACGATTTCCTTCACCCCGCCGTGCTGCACGCGCTCAAGCTGGTGGTCGACGGCGCCCATGCCGAAGGCAAGCCGGTGAGTATTTGCGGCGAAATGGCCGGCGACCCGTCGTCTGCCGTGCTGTTGATGGCCATGGGTTTTGATGGCCTGTCGATGAACGCCACCAACCTGCCCAAGGTGAAATGGCTGCTGCGCCAAATCAGTCTAAGCAAAGCCAAAGAGCTGCTGGCGCAGATTATGACCATCGATAATCCACAGGTTATCCACAGCACCTTGCACCTGGCGTTGCGTAACCTGGGCCTGAGTCGGGTGCTCAATCCCGCTGCCACCATTCAGTCCTGAACCATGGCGCCAGCTGCGCTTGAGCTGACTTTGCTGGCGCAGTTGCGCCTGTCGGCGGCCAGCGGTTTAGTGCAGCAAGGCGCCGATCTTTGGGTGGTGGCCGATGACGCCCTCTCTCTACACCGCTATGACCTGGCCGGTGTTTGGCAAAGTGAAATAGCCCTGCTGCCCGGCAGCTTGCCCGCCGACGCGAAGGCGCGGAAAAAACGCAAACCCGACTTTGAAGCCCTGCTGGCCTTGCCCGATGGCGCCTTGCTGGCCCTGGGTTCAGGCTCCAAGCAACAACGCTGCCGTGGCTGCCTGGTCTATCAAGGCCGCGTGCAGGTGATTGATCTGGCCCCGCTCTACCAGGTGCTCGCCGAGCAGTTCCAAGAGCTGAATATTGAAGGCGCGGTGGTCTTTGCTGAGCATCTGCTACTGGCCCAGCGAGGCAACGGCGCAGGCGCTGAGAACGCGCTGATCGTTCTCGACCTGGCGCAGGCGTTGGCAGATATCGCCCAGGGCCAGTTGACCGCCGCCGGCTGGCGCCAAAGCCTGTCAGTGCATTTGGATAAATTGCAGGGCGTGCCGCTAAGTTTGACCGACCTGTGCGTGAACCCCACGGGCCAGCTGTATTTCAGCGCGGCGGCCGAGGCGACCGACTCCAGCTACCTCGACGGGCAATGCATGGGCAGCGTACTAGGACGGTTTGCCGCAGACTTCAGCGTCGAGTGGGTAAAGCCGCTGGCGCCGTTGGTGAAGATTGAAGGGCTGGCGTTTCAAGCGCACGGGCGCCTCCTGCTGGTGGCCGATGCAGATGACCCCGAGCAACCAGCGCCGCTGTTTGAGCTAACGCTGTAGCGTGTGCTACGCGCACCAAGCGATTTGCGCGTGTATGCATGGGGGCGCACCCCGAACACGGACCGGCACACCCGGCGGTTACGCCTCCAGCCGCACTTCGCCCAAATGCCCGCCATAAGGCCCAAAGCTGCGCTCAACCAATAAGCGGCTGCCATCGGCGTGCATGATCAAGGCGCTGCACGCACGGGTGCCATAGGTACGGCTGGCGATAAACACGCTGGAGAGTAACTGCTCGCTGGCTAGGCCAATGCCGGTGTCGGGCAGGCTGGCATCGTCCGGACGCTGCGGGTCGGTGAGGATGGCGAATAGCGCTTCAGGCTCGGGTTGGTGCAGCACTTCGCTGAGCGCGGCCTTAGCTTTGTCCAACTTCGGCCATGGCGTATCCAGGGTGGCGTTGGACAGGCCATATACGCCTGCTTCCAATAGCTGCGGCTGACCTTCACGGGAGTTGAAGAACCACAGCTGCTCGCGATCACCCCACAACAAGTTAAACCCGGCGTAGTTAGCAGCCCTTGGCAGCAGGTCGTCCAAGTAGGCGGCAGCAGAGAGCTCGCTGCGGAGAAATTCCGCCACCAGCTCGCCACGGGAGCGGCCGAACGGGGGTTGGCGTGGATCGCGGATATTGGTCAGGGCGGCAAAGCGGCCGTTGGCGCCGATGCCCAGCCAGGCGCCGCCGGCTTCCAGGTCGCGTCCGGCGAGCACCTGCGGCGCGTCTTCCCAAGGCCCCAGTGGTAGTGCGGGGCGGTCGTAGAACTCATCACGGTTGGCGGCTACCACCAGCGGCTGAACATGGCCGGGGCGCCAGGCGAAAACGATCAGACACATAAACCATTCCTTGTGCGGCTGGCGCAGTGGACGACTGCGTACAGGTACTCCCGTGCCGGGAGACCGGCTCACTTTACCCAAGCCCGTAGTCGGCTTCCATCGTCATCTCGGGCACGGGTGTGGAGAGGGCCGGGCGCATCCGCTACCATGCCGCATTGTTTTGGGGGTGCGGATGGAATTTCTGCTGTATTTGCTGCTGGGGGCCGGGGCTGGCGTACTCGCCGGGCTGTTTGGCGTGGGCGGCGGCATTATCATCGTGCCCGTGCTGGTATTCAGCTTTACCGCGCAAGGCTTCGACCCCGCCATCCTCACCCAGATGGCCGTGGGTACCTCGCTGGCGACCATTATCTTTACCTCGATCAATGCCGTGCGCGAGCACCACCGCAAGGGTGCCGTGCGCTGGGAAATCGTGCTGTGGATGAGTTTGGGCATTGTCGTCGGTGCCGGCCTTGGCGCGCTAACGGCCGAGGCGATCCATGGCGAATACCTACAAAAAATCATTGGTGTGTTTGCCATCGCAGTGGCCATGCAAATGGCCTTTGCCCTGAAACCACAGGCCAGTCGTGGTGTCCCAGGCAAGCCTGGGCTGGGCCTTGCCGGCGTGCTGATTGGTTGGGCTTCGGCCCTGTTCGGTGTTGGCGGTGGTTCGATGACCGTGCCGTTCCTAAGTTGGCGCAGCGTGCCGATGCAACAGGCGGTCGCGACTTCTTCGGCCTGCGGTTTTCCTATTGCCCTGGCCGGTGCCCTGAGTTTTATCGCAGTAGGCTGGCATGACCCACGTCTGCCGCAGTGGAGCCTGGGTTTTATCTACTTGCCGGCCTTGCTGGGCATTGCCCTGACCAGTATGTTTTTTGCCAAATTTGGCGTGCGGTTGGCGCATAAACTGTCGCCGCTGTTGCTCAAGCGTTTATTCGCCCTGCTGCTGGTTTGCGTGGGCACGAGTTTCTTGATTTAAGGAGAGCCCATGCTCGCTTACCCGAATATCGACCCGGTGGCCCTGGCCCTCGGCCCGCTGAAAATCCACTGGTACGGCCTGATGTACCTGGGCGCCTGGTGGTTGGCCTCGCGCCGGCTGGAGCGTTTTGACGCCACCTGGAGCAAAGAGAAACTCTCTGACCTGGTGTTCTGGGCCTCCATGGGTGTGATTCTCGGTGGGCGCTTGGGCTACGTGTTGTTCTACGATCTCAGCGCCTATGTCGCCAACCCGCTGCTGATTTTGGAAGTGTGGAAGGGCGGTATGTCGTTCCATGGCGGCTTTATCGGCGTGATGTTGGCCATGCTCTGGTTTGGCAAACGCAACGGCAAAAGTTTCTTTGAGTTGATGGACTTTATTGCTCCGCTAGTGCCGATTGGCCTGGGCGCCGGGCGTATCGGCAACTTTATCAATGCCGAGTTGTGGGGCAAGGCGACCGACGTGCCGTGGGCGATGATCTTCCCCACCGACCCGGCGCAACTGCCGCGTCACCCGTCGCAGCTGTACCAGTTCGCCCTGGAAGGCGTGGCGCTGTTTGTCATTCTCTGGCTGTACTCGCGTAAGCCGCGACCGACCATGGCCATTTCCGGCATGTTCGCCCTGTTTTACGGAATCTTCCGTTTTATCGTCGAATTTGTCCGCGTGCCCGATGCCCAGCTCGGTTACCTGGCCTGGGGCTGGCTGACCATGGGCCAAGTGCTGTGCGTGCCGATGGTGATCGCCGGCGCCGCCCTTATCGTCTGGGCCTACCGCCGCGCCCCGGCGGCCGCCAAAGGAGTCGTGCAATGAAGCAATACCTCGACATGATGCGCCTGGTGCGCGAGACCGGTACCTTCAAGGCCGACCGCACGGGCACAGGCACCTACAGCCTGTTCGCGCACCAAATGCGCTTTAACCTGGCCGATGGTTTTCCCCTGGTCACCACGAAAAAGTGCCACCTGAAATCCATCATCCATGAGCTGCTGTGGTTTCTACAGGGCGACACCAATATCAAGTACCTGAAAGATAACGGCGTGCGCATCTGGGATGAATGGGCCGACGAAAACGGCGACCTTGGCCCGGTATACGGCTACCAATGGCGCAACTGGCCAGCGCCTAATGGCGAGTCGGTCGACCAGATCAGCAAGCTGATCGACATGATCAAAAAGAACCCCGACTCCCGCCGCCTGATGGTCTCGGCCTGGAACCCGGCGCTGGTCGAGCAAATGGCGCTGCCGCCATGCCATGCGCTGTTCCAGTTCTATGTCGCCGACGGCAAGCTGAGCTGCCAGCTGTACCAGCGCTCGGCCGACATCTTTTTGGGTGTGCCTTTCAATATCGCCAGCTACGCGCTGCTGACCTTGATGGTGGCCCAGGTGTGTGACCTGCAACCGGGCGAATTTATCTGGACTGGCGGCGACTGCCACCTGTACGCCAACCACCTGGAACAAGCCGACCTGCAGCTGACCCGCGAGCCACTGCCGCTGCCGACCATGAAGCTCAACCCGGAGGTGAAGGACTTGTTTGCCTTCAAATTCGAAGACTTCGAACTGCAAAACTACCAAGCGCATCCGCATATTGCGGCGCCGGTGGCGGTTTAAAAACGGTGCTGATTGGGGATTGTGCGTACGCCATTCCCTAACCGTAACCCTCTCCCCAAAGGGGCGAGGGGACTGGATCAGAGTTGTCGCCTAGCCACTCTTCTAAGCCAAGCGCTATTTAGCTACCCTCGCCCGCTTGCGGGAGAGGGGCTGTGGGTGAGGGTGGGCCTTTTTACGCAACATCCGGCAAATACGGCTGCCAACTCTCAGGCACATGCTCCAGGCGCGGGTAGTTCAGCGCATTCAGTTGCAGGTGCGACAGAATAAACGGCGTATGCCGCAGGTGTTGGGGCAGGGCGCGTAGCTCGCTCAGCCACAGGCTGACGTAGGCGGCCTCCGGGTCAAAGCGCCGCGCTTGCAACAACGGGTTAAGCGCCTGGCTGCGCACCGGGTCGCAGGCGATGCCGGTGAGGTACGCCCAGTTGCCCCAGTTGCTCGCCGCTTCATAGTCCAACAAATGCTCTTCAAACCAGGCGGCGCCGTGGCGCCAGTCTTGGCGCAGTTCGTTGACTAAATAACTGGCCACCACCTGCCGGCCGCGTTTGCTGATAAAGCCGGTAGCCGCGAGCTCACGCATGCAGGCGTCCACCAACGGCATGCCCGTGCGGCCTTGGGTCCATTGCACAAAGCGTTCATCCACCGTGGTCGGGGCCTTTTGCGTGGCTTTCAGGCCGCCGGCCTGGAACAGGGCTTCGCCACGGCGTACCAGGGTCCAGCGGAAGAACTCGCGCCATAGCACCGCACGCCAGAGTTCCTGGGTGGAATCGTTGCGCCCGTACTGCGCTTCGTGGCGACGCAGGTCAGCCACCACGCGGCGTACCGACAGGCAGCCATTGGCCAGCCACGGCGAAAGCTTCGAGGAGAATTCGCTGCCGATCAGACTGTCGCGTGCGCTCGCGTACTGACGTACGCCTTGGCTACCCCATAGGTAATCGCGCAGGTGGCCTTGGGCGGCGACTTCACCGCCGGAAAACGGAAAGGCACTGTCGGCGACATAAATAGGTTCGCCCAAGCCCAGATGAGACAAGGTCGGCGGCGGCATCAGCAGCTCTACGGCGGCTTCCGGAATCGCCGGTAAGCGCTCTGGCACGGCCAGCGGCTGAAACACCACCAGGCGTTCTTCCATCACCGCACAAAAATCGCGGTACACCGCTGGCAGTTGTTCGACGGCACACGGCAACTCGCTGGCTTGCAACAGACCGTGGCCGGGCACTTCACGCAGCGCTACGGCGCCCAACTTGGCGCGCAGCCGGGCGATTTCGCCCAGGGCCTGGGGAGCGATCTCTTCATGGGTGACCACTTCGCTGATATCCAGACGCTCAGCCAGCAGCGGCAAGATGTGTTCAGGTTGGCCCTGCACCACCAGCAAGTGCGAGCCACGCGCCCGTAGTGCGCCATCCAGCGCCAGCAAACTTTCCAGCAGAAAGCGTGCGCGGTGCACGCCCAGCTGGCGCGAGCCGAGCGGGCCTTGTTGCAGCAACTTGGGGTCGAGCACGTAAACCGGCAGCATCCGTTCGGCGCGTGCAGCGGCGTGTAACGCGGGGTGATCGTCCAAACGCAGGTCGTGTTTGAACCACAGTAAGGAGCGGCGCATGCATGATTTCCTTGTCAGTGCTTGGCGGCATATAAAGAGCGCCCAAGGTGGGCCTGCAGCTAAATATAGGTGGGCGTTTTTTATCCATAACGCCGCTTGTCTGGCGCTTTTTATCGGCGGAAAACTGGCGCTGGGTACATCCAGCAGGCATCACCGCTCGCAAAGCACTAAACTAGCGACCGTTATACCGAGGGCGCCGCTGAAGTGGCAACTAGCCAGCCCGTCTTAACCAGAGCCCACTCGCGATTTCCGATGAAGAACCTGCTTTTAGTCGTCCTCCTCTCAACGTTACTTGGCTGCACTGGCCTGCGTATCGACACCAGCCATCCTTCGCAAAACCAGGATGAGCGAGTGCAGTACGTCATCCTGCATTACACCTCCACCGGCCTTGAGCGTTCTTTGCAGTTGCTCACCAAAGGCGAGGTGAGCAGCCATTACCTGATCGACGCCGGCCCGGCCACCATTTACCAACTGGTGGACGAGCGCAAACGCGCCTGGCATGCCGGTGAAAGCGAATGGGAAGGGCGCACCTGGCTGAACTCCACCTCTATTGGTATCGAGCTGGTAAACCCCGGCTACGACGAAACCCCGCAAGGGCGCGTGTGGTATCCGTTTAGTGAAGTGCAGATTCAAGCGTTGATCGCGCTGCTTAAAGACATCACTGCGCGTAATCACATTGAGCCGCGCCACGTGATTGGCCATAGCGATATTGCCCCGCTACGCAAACTTGATCCGGGCCCGCTATTCCCTTGGCAACGCCTAGCCGCAGCGGGCTTTGGGCTATGGCCAGACGCCAAGGCGGTGAGTGACGCGCAAGTTGCGTTCGAGCAGCACCTGCCGTCGATAAGCTGGTACCAGCAGCAACTGGCCAAGGTCGGCTATGCCACCCCGCAGAATGGCGAGTTGGATGTAGCGACCCGCCACGTACTTGCCGCCTTCCAGATGCACTACCGACCGCACCGCTTTGACGGCACGCCAGATGCGCAAACCGCGGCGCTGTTGGTGGTGCTCAATCAGATGAATAAGCCGAAGTAGTGGTAGCCGCTTGCGGCGTACCCGGCTATTTGCGCGTAAATGACGGTTAGACGATCCGCAGATTGGCGCGGGTGAGTAACCAGCCCCAAGATTCTGGGTCCCCGCCTACGCGGGGACGACGGTGGTAGCTGGGTGTAATAGGGTCACGGCAACATGCCGGCAACGGTAGTGCGCAGCAAATCAAGGCTAAACGGCTTGGTAATGGTCGCCACCTTCGCGCCGCTGGCGCTGTTCGCGTAGTCCTGCGCGGCATAGCCACTGGCGAATAGCACCGGCAGGTCTGGGCGTACTTCGCGCGCGGCGGCCATTAATTGCTGGCCACTCATGCCGGGCAGGCCGATATCGCTCATCAGCAGGTCAAGGTGCTGGTCGCTATTAATGATGGCCATGGCATCCGTACCGTTCTCGGCCTGCAACACCTGATAGTCCAGCTCCTCCAGCACCTCCACGGTGAGCATGCGCACCACGTCATCGTCCTCGACCAAGAGGATGGTTTTTGCCGGGCTTTCTAACGTGTTGTCGGGCATATGCCTGTCTCGAACTGGGGGCGAATTTAAGGGGTGAAAATAAAGTTGCAACTGCTTGGCCACGCCGTTGACCAAGTCTCTGGCCTGGCGTTTCTCACCAGGCCGCAAACGTGCGCAAGAGTACCTGTGGCCTGGCGCGCGGGCTACGGTAAAGCAGTGTTTCTTCGGCGTTTGTAGGAATTACCATGCACATTTCCCGGCCTTTACGGCAGAATCCTGAATTTTTACCCAGGGAACGCAGATGCCCACTTCTACTGCCATTGATGAACAAGGCTTTCGCCGCATCTTAAGCCGCAACGTTGCTTTGCCCTTGGGCATGGGCGTGCTTAGCGCGGTGTTCTTTATCGGCCTGGTCTACTACCTGCTCAACGTGCTGCAGTGGGTGGAACACACCGACCGGGTTATCGGTAATACCAACGACGCCTACCGGCTGACTATCGATCAGGAAACCGGCATGCGCGGTTACCTGATTACGGGCGACGAAAAGTTTCTCTCGCCCTTTGAAGTGGCCCAGCCGCGCATTGCTTCCGAGCTGCAAGCGCTTAAAGAGCTGGTCAAAGACAACCCTGGCCAGGTTGATCGTTTCCGCCGCATTGAAGCCCTGCAGCAACAATGGACCAAATTCGCCGACGCGGTGATCGACAGCCGCCGTACCGGCAGCGATTACCAAGTAGTGATCGCGAGCGGCCGTGGCAAAGAACTGACCGACGAAATCCGCAAAGGTTTCGACGAAATCATCGCCAACGAGCAGCAGCTGCGCTTCCAGCGTAACAACGAAGCCAACAATACCGTGGTGTTGACCATCGCTTTGTACCTGCTATTCAGCCTGGCGGTCAGCGGCATTTTGGCGTTTGTTGGCCGCCGCGAACTGTTGGGGCTGTCGAATAGCTATTCGAATTCACTGCTTGAGCAGCAACGTAGCGCCGCCGTGATTCAGCAAAAGGCCTGGCTGCGCAATGGCCAAAGCTTGTTGGCCGAGCAAGTGCTGGGGCAAAAAACGCTCTCGCAGCTGGGCCAAGCGGTGCTCAGCCAACTGGCTAGTTACCTCGGTGTCAGCGTGGCGGCGTTCTACGCCCGCGACCAAATCGGTGTAGTGGAACGCGTGGCCACCTTTGGCTTTGCCGCTGACCAGGAAAACTCCGAGCAGCGCTTCACCGGCAACGACAGCATGGTCGGCCAGGCCGTGCAGGAGCGCCGCCTGATCCGCCTGGATAACCTGCCCCACGCCTACCTCAGTGTCGCCTCAGGGCTGGGTAGCACCTCTCAGCTGAATATCGTGGTGCTGCCGATCAGCAACGAGAACCAGGTAAACGGGGTGCTGGAGCTGGCGTTTCTGCGCCCGATCAGCGACACCGACCTGGAGTTCCTCGAGCTGATCAGCGCCAATATCGGTACCTCCATCGACGCCGCCCATTACCGCCAGCGCCTGCAAGATGTGCTCGCCGAAACCCAGCAGCTCAACGAAGAGCTGCAAGTGCAGCAGGAAGAACTGCGCACCGCCAACGAAGAGCTTGAAGAACAGTCGCGTGTGCTTAAAGAGTCCCAAGCCCACTTGGAAAGCCAGCAGGCCGAACTGGAGCAGACCAACGAACAACTGGCTGAACAGGCCCAGCGTCTGGAAGACCAGCGCGACACCCTCGATGAGAAAAACAACGCACTCAGCGTTGCTCAGCGCGAACTGGAAGAACGCGCTCAGGAACTGCAGCGCGCCAGCCTGTACAAATCTGAATTCCTCGCCAACATGAGCCACGAGCTGCGTACGCCGCTCAACAGCTCGCTGATCCTGGCCAAGTTGTTAGGCGACAACCCCGACGGCAACCTTACCGCCGAGCAAGTGAAGTTCGCCGACTCTATTTATTCCGCCGGCAATGACCTGCTGCTGTTGATCAACGACATCCTCGACATCTCCAAAGTTGAGGCCGGCAAGCTCGACGTGCGCCCGCAAAACATGCCGGTCAATCGCCTGGTGGAAACCTTGCGCACCGTGTTCCAGCCGGTGGCAGGGGAGAAGAGCCTGGGCTTTGGCATCGACCTGCAACCCAGCGTGCCCGGCACCCTGTATACCGACCAGCAGCGCGTCGAGCAGATCTTGAAAAACCTGCTCTCCAACGCCATCAAGTTCACCGAGCAAGGCCAAGTCACGCTGAATATTTCGCGCCAGGCCGATGGCCGGGTGGCTTTTGCGGTGACCGATACCGGCATCGGCATTCGCCAAGATCAGCAAGAGTATATTTTCGAGGCCTTCCGCCAGGCCGATGGCACCACCAACCGCCGCTACGGTGGCACTGGCCTGGGTCTGTCGATCTCCCGCGACCTGGCCACCTTGCTTGGCGGCTCCATTACCGTGGTCAGCGAGCCAGGCAAAGGCAGTACGTTTACCCTGGTATTGCCCCAGGCCTATGAAGAGGCCGGCACTCAGACCGTCAGCTTTGTCGCGCCAGACACCGTTGCGGTAGCCATTCAAGCAACCACACCAGCGGCGGTGGCGAGCGGCGTGGCTGCCCCCGTGGTGGCGCGATTTGCCGATGACCGCGAACGCATGGACCGTGGCGCGCGCAGCATTCTGGTGATTGAAGACGAACCCAACTTCGCCCAGATCCTCTTCGACCTGGCCCATGAGTTGAAATACAGCTGCCTGGTAGCCCATGGCGCTGACGACGGCTTGGATCTGGCCGCCGCCCATATCCCGCACGCCATCCTGCTGGACATGCGCCTGCCCGATGCCTCTGGCCTGACCGTGTTGCAACGCCTGAAAGACAACCCGCTGACGCGGCATATTCCAGTGCACGTGATCTCCGTCGAAGACCGCATGGAAGCTGCTCTGCAACTGGGCGCCATCGGCTATGCGGTAAAACCCACCACCCGCGAGCACCTCAAAAGTGTGTTTGCCAAGCTTGAAGCCAAGCTGGCGCAGCGGGTCAAGCGCGTGCTGCTGGTAGAAGACGATGCCCTGCAACGCGACAGCATTGCCCGCTTGATTGGTGATGACGATATCGAAATCACTGCCGTCGAATTTGGCGCTCAGGCGCTGGAATTGCTGCGCAGCAACGTTTACGACTGCATGATCATCGACCTCAAGCTGCCGGATATGCGTGGCAATGACCTGCTTAAACGCATGTCGGACGAGGACATCTGCTCCTTCCCGCCGGTGATCGTCTACACCGGGCGCAACCTGACCCGTGATGAAGAAATCGAGCTGATGAAGTACTCGCGCTCAATCATCATCAAAGGCGCGCGCTCGCCCGAACGCCTGCTCGATGAGGTGACGCTGTTCCTGCATAAAGTCGAGTCGCAGCTGTCCAGCGAACGCCAGAACATGCTGAAAACGGCGCGTAACCGCGACAAGGTGTTTGAGGGTCGGCGCATCCTGCTGGTGGACGATGACGTGCGCAATATCTTCGCCCTCACCAGCGCGCTGGAACATAAAGGTGCTGTAGTCGAAGTGGCACGCAACGGCCGCGAAGCCTTGACTAAGCTGGAAGAGGTTGAAGACATCGACCTAGTGCTGATGGACGTGATGATGCCGGAAATGGACGGCTACGAAGCCACCGCGGAAATTCGCAAAAACCCGCGCTGGCGCAAGCTGCCGGTAATTGCCGTGACCGCCAAAGCGATGAAAGACGACCAGGACCGCTGCCTGCAAGCCGGTTGGCCAAGCCAATTGACCTGGACCGGCTGTTCTCGCTGATTCGCGTATGGATGCCCAAACTGGAACGCATTTGATGCCACCTGACCGCGACATAGAGATTGAGCTGCGCCTGCTGATCGAGGCCATTTACCTCAAGTACAACTACGACTTCCGCGACTACAGCGGCGCCTCGTTCAAGCGCCGGGTCAAGCACGCGCTGCAGCAGTTCAATTGCGCCACCATTACGGCCTTGCAAGAGCGCATCCTGCATGAGCCCAGCGCCTTTATGCAGTTGTTGCAGTACCTGACCATTCCGGTGAGCGAGATGTTTCGCGACCCCAGCTACTACCTCGCGTTGCGTCAACAAGTGGTGCCACTGCTGAAAACCTACCCGTCGGTAAAGGTGTGGGTCGCGGGCTGCAGCACCGGCGAAGAGGTGTATTCCCTGGCCATTCTGCTCAAGGAAGAAGGCCTGCTGGAGCGCTCGATTATTTATGCCACGGATATCAATCCACGCTCCCTGGAAAAAGCCGAGCGCGGCATTTTTTCCTTGGAAAATATCCGCACCTACACCGAGAACTACCAAAAGGCCGGTGGCCAGCGTGCGTTTTCCGATTACTACACCGCCGCCTACGAAGGCGCGTTGTTCGACAAGTCACTGCGCGAGAACGTGACCTTTGCCGACCACAGCCTGGCCACCGACAGCGTGTTTTCTGAAACGCAGCTGATCTCCTGTCGCAACGTGCTTATCTACTTCAACAAATCCCTGCAAGACCGCGCCTTTGGCCTGTTCCACGAATCGCTTTGCCACCGTGGTTTTCTAGGCTTGGGCAGCAAGGAAAGCTTGGACTTCTCCAGCTATGCCAAGCGTTTTGAGCCCTTGGTAAAACACGAACGGATCTTTCGCAAAGCATGAATATCGGCGCCCTCGATACCCTGCTGCAAGACCGCGCCAGTGCGTTGGAAGCCGTGGTAGTGGGTGCCTCTGCCGGCGGCGTACAAGCGTTGCTGCAGATTTTCGCCGGTCTAGGCGCGGATTTTCGCCTGCCGATCATTACCGTGTTGCACCTGCCTGATGACCGTCGCAGCCAGTTGGCCGACGTATTCCAGCAACGCTTGGGTATTCGTGTTAAAGAAGCCGACGACAAAGAAAGCCTGCAAGGCGGCACGCTGTACTTTGCCGCGTCTGGCTACCACCTGTTAATCGAGTTGGACCGCAGCTTCTCCCTGAGCCGGGAAGAACCGCTGCATTTTTCCCGGCCCTCCATCGACGTTTTATTTGAAACGGCTGCCGATGTTTATGGCTCTGCGCTGCTGGGTATTTTGCTCACCGGCGCCAACGAGGACGGCGCAAAAGGATTAGCAACCATCCACCACAGTGGCGGTCTGACCGTCGTGCAAGACCCTAAGGACGCCCAGGTACCTACTATGCCCGACGCCGCGCTGGCGCTGCATCGCGCTGATTTTGTACTACCGGTATCGGGTATCCAGGCGTTGCTCGCGGAGTTGAATAGAAGCTCATGCTAAACACCATCGAAGCCAAACTGCTGATCGTCGACGACCTGCCGGAAAACCTGCTGGCCCTCGACGCCTTGATCCGTGGTGAGGGCCGTCAAGTGTTCCAGGCCACCTCCGGTGAAGAGGCTCTGGGGCTGCTGTTGCAGCACGAATTCGCCCTGGCCATTCTTGATGTACAGATGCCCGACATGAACGGCTTTGAACTGGCCGAGCTAATGCGTGGCACAGAGAAGACCAAACACATCCCTATCGTCTTCGTCAGCGCTGCCGGCCGCGAAATGAACTACGCCTTCACCGGCTACGAAAGCGGAGCCGTCGACTTCTTGCAAAAGCCGCTGGATATTCAGGCGGTTCAAAGCAAGGTGACGGTCTTTGTTGAACTGTTCCGCCAACGCGAGGCCATCAACGAACAAGTCATCGCCCTGGAAAAAGGCCGCAAGGAGCAGGAGATTCTGCTCAGCGAACTGCGCACCGCGCAGGACGAACTGCACCGCGCCGTGCGCATGCGCGACGACTTTATGTCTATCGTCTCCCACGAGCTGCGTACCCCCCTTAATGGCCTGGTGCTGGAAACTCAGCTGCGCAAACTGCGCCTGAATAAAGGCGATACTGCCGCTTTTACCGCCGACAAGCTCAAGGCCATGACCGAGCGTGATGAACGCCAGATCAACAGCCTGGTGCATTTGATTGAAGACATGCTCGACGTGTCGCGCATTCGCACCGGCAAGCTATCCATCCGCCCCAGCCGTTTCGATCTTGCCGCCTTGGTCGCCCGGGTACTGGAAAACTACAGCGCACAGATCGCCGCCGCCGGTTGTGAAGTGGCATTAAGTGCTGCCGAGCCGGTTAGTGGCCTGTGGGACGAGTTTCGCATCGAGCAGGTGGTGGTCAACCTGCTGACCAACGCCCTGCGCTATGGCGCGAAAAAGCCCGTCGAGCTGCGCGTGCGGGCTACTCCCGAGGGCGCCTGCATTGAAGTGCAAGACCACGGCATCGGTATCTCGGCCGAGAACTTGGCGCGCATCTTCCAGCAGTTTGAGCGCGTTTCCTCCAGTGAGGTGACCCAGGGGCTGGGCTTGGGTCTATTTATCACCGAGCAGATCGTTGCCTCCCACCAAGGCACTATCGAAGTAGAAAGTCACCCTGGGCAGGGCTCGTTGTTTCGCGTTTATCTACCCTTGGAATCGCACTGCGTTGAAGCGGAGTAAACGCCGTTTCGCTTAAGCAGCTAACTGGCGGCAATAAACGGTCGTGCAAAATGCAATCCTGCAAAATGCCCGGTCGTGCAATGTGCAACCGAGCCGCTTGGATTTGTTTTGTAAGTTGCTGATTTATAAGAGTATTTTTTAATAAATTTGTTGGCACGACGCCTGCAATTTCAGAGATAAGAAATCTGATCTGCGATGGAGTCGCCGCCATGAACACTGTACTGAACCTGCTTAGCGCCGCCGCTGTGGTTATCGCTGGTACATATGCCGCTGCTACCACCTCCGCGCCTCAAGTGGTTGCCGCTCAGGCAGTGACCAAGGTCAACCACTCGCAAATGCTGAACAAGCCACTGACCGAGCCGCAGTGGGCTGAAAGCCCGTTTATGCAGCCAGAGCCGCAAATGGCCAGCAACCAAACTGCCCCCGTTGGCGACGTGTTGCGTGGCGCGCAATGGCAGAACGTCAGCGATGACGCAGAAAACGCCCACGTGCCAAAAGCAGAGAACCAGCGTTGGGTGTTCTGACTTCACGTTCCCTTTATTAATTCTGAATAGCGACGGACGTCAGGTGCTTTGAGCGCCTGGTTGTCATAAAGGTCGGGTTAGTTTTTGTAAGTCTGAGTTTGAGGATGGATGCCATGTCTAAAGCCGCGATGGTCCTGTTGGTGTTGGCCTTTGTTTGCTGCGGTGTGGTGTTGTATGCGCCGCTTACCAATATGGTGTGGATTGGCTTGTTAAAGCTGACTACGGGGGTGTTGGTGGGGATGTTTGTGTTGGCGTTGGTGTTTGGGCGGCGGATTAAGTTTGATCCGGTGTTGCGCTAAAGCCTGACTCTTCACGCTTCACGCTTCACGCTTCACGCTTCACGCTTCACGCTTCACGCTTCACGCTTCACGGATGTAGGGTGTGCTGTGCGCACCGGCTTCTGTTCTGTGCCTATGGGGCTGTCTTCATTACCGCATGTGTTGAACGTTTGGTTTCGCGCCTTACGCGCGAGTTTCTTTTGTCAGTCGACACAAAAGAAACCAAAAAGTCTTGCCCCTACCTTGGGTCTGCGCTTCGCTCCGACTTCCCTCGCTACGTCGTCGCTCCAGGGGCACGGCACAACGGGCCTTCCATGGCCCGATGTGCCTCTCGCGGCGTCCCTGCCGCTCTACCCCTTACACAACGACTCCACTCGGCCTGCGATGAACGGGGCGGGCAGATCAAGAGCGGATCAAAAGCAGATCAAAAGCAGATCAAGATCAAATGCTCCCTCTACCTAGCTCTCTCGCCTAGCCGGCCGCCTTAGCGGGAGAGTGAGGTTTGACGGAGTTGTTACGGCGAGCACTGATCTGTCCCCCTCGCCCGCTTGCGGGAGAGGGGCTAGGGGTGAGGGCAGCGGCTTGCACAGTTCATTGCGCTGAGCACTTAAATCGGCAGCGCCATGTAAAACTGCGAGCCCTTCCCAGGCCGCGAGTACACGCTGATCCGCCCGCCGTGCAGTTGCACGATCTCTTTGCATAACGCCAAGCCCAATCCCGCGCCGCCTTTGCGTTTACCTATCTGCACAAACGGTTCGAATATTCGTGCCTGTTGGCTGAAGTCGATGCCTTCGCCGTAGTCCTGCACGCTGATGATTAACCGTTCGCCATGGCGGCGGGCTTGCACTTGGATTTCACTGCCGCTGATGCTGTGGCGCAGGGCGTTGCCGATCAGGTTGTCGAGCACCCGTTCGATTTGCTGGCGGTCGATGTTCACTTGGGTCAGCGGTTCCAGCACTTCCACCACTATGTTGATTTCCCGCTCGCTGGCTTTGCTGGCGAAGCGCTGCTGGGTTTGGGTGATCAGTTGCTGCAGGTCGCACGGCGCGCGTTCGAGTTTTTGCAGGCCGTTTTGGTAGCGCGAGAAGTTCAGCAGGTCGGTGATCAGCTGCACCAGCCGCGCCATTTCTTCGTCTACGGTGCGAATTAGGTCGGCTTCACGTGATTCAGCAGAAAACTTCAGACGTTCCTGCAGCAAGCTGAACGCCATGTGCATGCCGGTGACGGGCGTGCGCAGTTCGTGGGAGGCGCGCAAGACGAATTCCATGCGGATCCGTTCAAAGGCGCGTTGCTCGGTTACGTCGCGCAGTACCATCACCGCGCCCACGGTGCGGCCGTCAAGATGGTGCACAGGGGTCAGTGCCCAAGCCAACAGACGCTTTTCCCCGGCGGTTTCAATCAGCAAGTCTTCGGGTATCTGCTCCAACTGTTTGCCGCTGAGTACCAGTAGCACCGCTTCGTCCAATTCCGGGCGGTTGATCACCGCGCCCAGGCTTTTGCCGTGCAGGTCGTGCTCCCAAAACAGTTGGCGGATGGCCACGGGGTTGGCGTGTTCGATATGGCCGTGTTCATCGATGATCACCAGGCCGTCGTCAATGCTGTCGAGCACTGCCTGCAAGCGTTTTTGGCTGGCGACCAGTGCTTCAACGTTGGTTTCCTTGAGCTGGCGCAGTGCATCGGCCATGACCCCGAAACGATTGCTCAGCAGGGCCATTTCGCTGACCGACGAGACCGGCAGGGTTATATCGAATTCGCCTTGGGCGATTTTGTCGGCGGCCTTGGCCAGCGCTTCGATTGGGGTGCCGAAACGACGAGCAATGCTTTGTGCCGTCAGCAGGCCAATCAGCAACACGGCGACGCCGAGCAGGCTCAGCAGCAACGCGATCAGCTTGGCACGATCGCGCGCCTGGGCTTCAGCCATGCTCACTTTATTGATAGCGGCCTGCTGCACATCAAGCATGTGCTTGCGCACCAGGTTGAAGGCTTGGCTGACGTCGTTGTCGTTGTTGAAGCTGCTGCTGGCGGGGTCGGCCTCGTTGAGCATGGCCAGAAAATCGGCGTACGCCTTATCGACCCGCTCAAAGCCCTCGCGGTCTTCGCGGTTCTCCAGGTCCATGCTTTCTTCCAGCAGACTGCGGAATTTCGCCTGCGAGGCACGCAGCGCCTCAATATCCGGTTTTTCCCGCAGCATGATGGTCAATTGGTCGCCAAAGCTGGTACGCAGGCGTTGGCCGAGGTCGATGGTGGCAAAGCTGTTTTGAATCAGGCCCTCCTGGGTCTGGGCCATACGCAACACGCTGACCACGCCCAATAACAGCCCCAGCAGCGCCACTGTAATCAGCGCCGAGAAGCTCAGAAAGAACCGCGTTCGCAGGGTCATGGCCGGCTTCATAGGTTGTACTGTTTGCGTTTGCGGTACAGCGTCGAGGCGTCGATGCCCAGTGTTTTGGCGGCTTGGTCAAGGGTGTCGCTGGTGGCCAGCACGGCGGCGATATGGGCCTTTTCCAGGTCTTCCAGGCTCAGGTCAGCGCCCACGCGCGGGGCATTGCTGCTGGTAGGGGCAACCAAGCCTAAGTGGCTGACATCAACGATTTCCTGCGGGCAAATAATGCTCGCCCGTTCAATTACGTTGCGCAGTTCGCGGATATTGCCCGGCCATTGGTAGTCCAGCAGCGCGGTGCGCGCCTCGTCGCTAAAGGCGCGTCCAGGGCGGGCGTAGTCTTTAACAAAGCGGGCGAGAAAGCGCTCGGCCAGCATCAATACGTCGTCGGCGCGCTCACGCAATGGCGGCAACTTGAGGGTGATCACGTTGAGGCGATAGAGCAGGTCTTCGCGGAACTTGCCCTCGCGCACCATGGCGTCCAGATCCAGGTTGGTCGCCGCGACAATGCGCACGTCGGCGCGGCGGGTCACCGGGTCGCCCACACGCTCGTATTCCTTGTCCTGAATAAAGCGCAGCAACTTGGGTTGCAGGCTGAGGGGGAAGTCACCGATCTCATCAAGAAACAGCGTGCCGCCGTCGGCCTGGCTGACCCGGCCCAAGGTGCTTTCACTGGCGCCGGTAAAGGCGCCGCGGCTGTGACCGAACAACTCGCTTTCCATCAGCTCAGCGGTAAGCGAAGGGCAGTTAATAGTCACCGAGCCTTTCTTCGAGCGCAGGCTCCAGCCGTGAATGGCACGGGCCAGCTCGCCCTTGCCGGTGCCGGACTCACCGAGAATCAGAATGTTGGCGTCGGTGCCGGCCACCTGCCGCGCGGTTTCCAGCACCGCCATCATGGTCGGGCTGTGGGAATTAAGGTCATCGCTGGGTTTACGGGTCTGGCCTTCCAACTGCTCCACGCGGGCGGCCAGTTGACGAATCTCCAATTGCTTGGAGGCGGCCATGCGCAGTTGGTCGGGGCTGCAAGGCTTGACCAAGTAATCGCTGGCGCCGGCTTGCATGGCGTCGACGGCAGTGTCGATGGCCGAGTGCGCGGTGACGATGATTACGCGCATCCACGGCGCTTGCAGGCGCATCTGCGCCAGCACTTCAAGGCCGTTGTCCTCGCCCAGGCGCAGGTCAAGCAAACACAGGTCGAATACCTGGCGTTGCAGCAGCGTATCGGCCTGCATGGCGCTGGTGGCGGTGGCCACGGTGTAGCCCTCGTCCTCCAGGCAATAACGGAAGGTGCGCAGAATTGCGGACTCATCATCGACGAGCAAAATACGGCCACTTTTTGGGCTGGAGGCTTCCATGTTTGTTCTCAAGATCGGTTGCAGTGAGCGTTAGTCACGGAAAGTACAGGCAAGTTCGTGCAACTTGCACGGTGGATTTATACCTATCCTGCAAGCTGCATGGCCAGACTTGCCGGTCATAATGCATAACCTTTTGTTTTTAAAGGAATAAAAAACATTTAAAAAGCTGGCACAGCGCTTGCGATATCCCTCTCAACGAGGCCAAGAACGGCCCAAGACAAAGAGAGAGGAAACCATCATGAGCAGTCGCACCAGCCAACTGAACGAACTGATCGAAATCACCCGTGACGGCCAGCGCTTTTACGAGCACGCCATCACCGAAGTTAAAGACCCACAACTGCAAGCGCTGTTTCGCGATATGTCGCAAGCCAAGATCCAAGTGATCCAGGCGCTGGCCGTGAAAGTTGCCGCTAACCACGACACCCCAGCTCAAGGCGGTACCGTGATCGGCAAGCTGCGTCAGGTTTATGCCGACACCAAAGCCAGCATGACCAAAGACGAAGGCGCGGCCTACGTGGCTGAGCTGGAAGACACCGAAGACCGCATCCTGCATGCCTTCGAAGACGCTATGGAAGACGCGGACCCGGATGTTCGTGCGGCTCTGGCAGTGGAAATGCCAAAAGTACGTGCTTGCCATGACCGCATGCGCGACTTGAAACACAGCCTGGGCAAGTAAGGATTCAAGCCTGCGCGGGGCTACGGATAGCCCGCGCTGCGGCGGCCCCAACGCTCGTTGCCAAGAGCGACCCGGCCCAGGCGTAGCAGGTTTTGTTTTCACCGAGTAGTACGGCAATTTTTTCCGCAGTGAGTCGGCTCTTTTTTAGCCGAATGTACGAAAAAAGGAACCTGAACCAAGGCCAATGCCGGCGGTTCCAACCTATCAAGGGTTCCTGACAAACAGGGTTTCGAACCCTAACCAAAATGTAAGGAGAGACATCATGTTGAGTTGGGCAATTACCTTTCTGATCATCGCCATCGTCGCAGCAGTGTTGGGCTTTGGTGGTATTGCGGGCACCGCAACCGGCATCGCGATTCTTGGTGATGTTTGTTGTATCGCTCATTTTCGGCCGTCGCGGTCGAGTCTGACGCCAATCAGCAACACCTAAAAACGCCCTCAGCAGAGGGCGTTTTTTTATGCCGGCGATGTATCGGTTACGGTTTGAAGTTGCGCGCATCCTTGGCCCAGCTGTCCAACACCGGCGCCAAGTCTTTTACCGTCAGTTGCGTGCTGTTGTTCTCCAACTGCAAGCCGGTGCCTTTGCGCACCACCTCGGCCACCGGTTGGCTGGTGCCGCCATCAAGCGCCTGCAGCTCAACGTAAATGGTGGTGTCTTCATCGCGCGTGCCGGCGGCGGTGCTGGCGGCGGCTACTGCCAGGGCAATCGGAATCACCTCATACACCTTCAGGCCTTCGGCAGAGACATCCACAGCGGTAATCGCTGAGCGAATAACCAAGGTGTCAGTGTTGGCTTGGCTAACCACCGTCAGGCGCCCGGCCAGCTCACGCTTCATCGCTTGTTGCAGGTAGTTGGACACATCGTTCAGGGTTTTCTGGCTCACCTGATCGCTAGGTTTTGGCTTGGGATAGAACTGCGGTTGCTCCACCAGCACCGAGTTGTACTTACTGAGGTCCAGCCCTGGCTTCACCCAACGCATCACCGGCGCGCCGCTGGCTGACGTGGCAGGCTTGAGGATCGAGTAGTCCGGGAGAAAACCGGAATACTGCTCAGGCTTGGTGGTGGAGCTAGAGCAGCCGGCAAGCAGCAGGCTTGTGGTAAGCGCAAACGTGACAAGTAGCTGTCTGGTCATCCTTGAAGCTCCCAAAGTTGGGGTGGGGAATAGGCTGCTTCTAACAACAGCGGTTTCAGCCTAGCCGAGAATTCTCAGCCTGCTGCGTGGCTGAGCGGCCTTGGCGAAAACGCCGTGCTTTCTGGCAAAGCACCGCCGCGCGCCGCTATCATCCCCGGCACATTTGGGGGACACACCATGCTCAACGGCCTGTGGCTGAGTTTTTTTGTAATAGCCGCCGTCTCGGCATTGGCGCAGTGGTTGGTCGGCGGCAACGCCGGCATCTTTGCCGCGATGGTGGAAAGCCTGTTCGCCATGGCCAAGCTGTCGGTGGAAGTGATGGTGCTGCTGTTCGGCACCTTGACCTTGTGGCTGGGCTTTTTGCGCATTGCCGAAAAAGCCGGCCTGGTCGACATGCTCGCGCGCCTGCTCGGCCCGCTGTTCGCCCGCCTGATGCCCGGTGTGCCGCGCGGCCACCCGGCGCTTGGCCTGGTCACCCTGAGCTTTACCGCCAATGGTCTGGGCCTGGACAACGCCGCCACCCCGATTGGCCTCAAAGCCATGAAGGCCCTGCAAGAGCTCAACCCCAGCACCACCGAAGCCACCAACGCGCAAATTCTATTTATGGTGATGAACGCCTCGTCGTTTGTGCTGTTGCCGGTATCGATCTTTATGTACCGCGCCCAGGCCGGCGCGGCGGAACCCGCTCTGGTGTTTCTGCCCATTCTGCTGGCTAACGCCATTTCCAGTTTTAGCGCCTTGCTCGGCGTGGCGTTTATGCAACGGCTGAAACTCACCGACCCGGTGGTGCTCGCCTGGTTTGGTGGCGCGGCATTGTTACTGGGCGCCTTTATGACCGTGTTGGCCGGCTTGTCGGCGACGGCGTTGACGGCGCTGTCGTCCTTGCTTGGCAACCTCACCCTGTTCGGGCTGATCCTGAGCTTTGTGATCATGGGCGCCATCAAACGCGTGCCGGTGTACGAAACCTTTGTTGAGGGCGCTAAAGAAGGCTTTGAGGTGGCAAAAAACCTGCTGCCGTTTCTGGTCGCCATGCTTTGTGCTGTGGGCGTGCTGCGTGCCTCAGGTGCCTTGGACGTATTGCTCGGCGGCATTCGCTGGTGCGTCGAAAGCCTGGGTTGGGACAGCCGCTTTGTCGAAGCGCTGCCCACCGGCCTGGTCAAACCGTTCTCTGGCAGTGCCGCGCGAGCCATGCTGATTGAAACCATGCAAAGCCAAGGCGTCGACAGCTTTCCTGCGCTGGTGGCGGCGACCATGCAAGGCAGCACCGAAACCACCTTCTACGTGCTGGCCGTGTACTTTGGCTCCGTGGGGCTGCAACGGGCGCGGCATGCCGTGGGCTGTGCGTTGTTTGCCGACTTTGTTGGCGTGGTGGCCTCGATTGGCGTGTGCTACTGGTTCTTTGGTTAAGCCTAGTAGCCCGCTGTTGGGCTTCGCCTGCGGCTCAACCCAACCTACATGGCTGTGCGCGCCAAGCAATCTCCCGGCGACCCACATGCTGCGCACGCCCTGATATTCCCCGTGCAGCCGGGTGACCACTGGCTAGACTCAAAAAACTGCCTTGGTTTTTCCGGAGTCCGCCATGTTTCTGCGTTCGGTCAGTGTAGGTCTACGTAATGTCATCGGTTTTGGGGCGCTGACCCTGATCTTGCTGATCACCGGTGGTGTGGCGTTAACCGAGTTATCCAGCTTGAAAGGCAACTTGCTGGAGGTGAAAGACGTGTGGATGGGCGGCCTCGACCTGATGGCCAAGATCAAATCCGACCGCCAGCTGATGCGCCTCGATGAAAACGAAATCATCGCCCAGCCTAATGAACTGGCCTCGCTCACCAGCGAAATCAACACCATCAAAGAACGGGTGCGCGGTTACGACAACGACTACAAAGGCACCATCATCCTCGACGAAGACCGCCGCCTCTTCGCCATCTACCAAGAAAAAAGCGCCGCCTACGAGCAAGCCCTGAGCGCCGTGCTGAGTGCCATGGCCGCCGGCAAGGTCGAGCCGCCAGTGAGTGCCCAATCCGAACAAGCCTTCGATGCGCTGATCAGTGCCTTGGACGCGTTGATCGCCCTTAACAACAAAGGTGCCGCCGATGCCGGCGCGCGGGCCGAAGCCAGCGCCAACAACGCCACCATCACCTTTAGCGTGATCCTCTTGGCGGCGGTGATCTTCACCATCTTCGCCGCTGTGCTACTCAGCCGCAGCATCACCCGGCCACTGGCCATGCTCGCCGCTTCGGCCGAGCGCATCGCTAGCGGCGACCTCAGCCAGCCTGTGCAAGCCGACGGCGCCGACGAAATCACCCACGTACAGCGCTCCCTTGGCGGCATGCAAGGCACCCTGCGCGAAACCCTGCTGAATATTCAAAACTCCGCCACCCAACTGGCCTCTGCCGCAGAGGAGCTGCACGCTGTCACTGACGATTCATCGCGCGGCATTACGCGGCAAAACGACGAAATCCAAATGGCGGCTACTGCGGTTACCGAGATGTCCGCTGCCGTTGATGAAGTGGCGCGCAACGCCAACCACACCTCCGACTCCTCCCGCGAAGCGCAAGAAACCGCACAGGCCGGTCGTGAGCAAGTCAGCAGCACCCGCGCCACCATCGAACAGCTCACCGAACGCCTGGGCATTACCTCCACCACCATCACCACCCTGGCCGATGAAGCCATCGCCATCGGCCGCGTGCTGGAAGTAATCCGCACCATCGCCGAGCAAACCAACCTGCTCGCCCTTAACGCCGCCATTGAAGCCGCCAGGGCAGGCGACCAAGGTCGCGGCTTTGCCGTGGTGGCCGACGAAGTGCGCGCCCTGGCCCAACGTACGCAAACCAGCACCCAGGAAATAGAACGGATGATCAGCGCCATCCAAAGTGCCAGCCAGCAATCGGTGAGCGCCATGGCGCAAAGCAGCGAATACGCCAGCCGCAGCCAGATCATGGCCAGCCAGGCCGACAGCGCCTTGGTATTGATTGCCGAGCGGGTTAACCAGATCAACGACATGAACCTGGTCATCGCCAGCGCCGCCGAAGAGCAAGCCAGCGTGGCGCGCGAAGTGGACCGCAACCTAGTCAACATCCGCGACATCGCCGAACAGAACGCCACCGGCGCGCATGAAACCTCGGTAGCCAGTGATCAGTTGGCCAAGTTGGCCAGTGACTTGAATGGGATGGTGCAGCGGTTCAGGTTGTAGGTTGGCGCGGGGCCGGCGTACGGCTTGAGACTTTGGATGCTGGCTCCGCGCTGGCAAAACTTACCCACCTCTGCCGACCAGCTCATCCCATAAATCCAGCCAGCTTGGATTGCGAGCCTCGATCAGATTCAGTTTCCACTGCCGGCGCCACCGCTTGATTTGCTTCTCCCGAGCAATAGCGCCAAGCATGTCTCCATGTACCTCGTAATAGACCAACGCGTGCACTGCGTAGCTTCGGGTAAACCCCGCGATATAGTCATTTCGGTGCTGCCAAATACGTTTAATCGGGTCTGAGGTGACGCCGGTATAGAGCGTGCCGTTTTTGTGGCTGGCAAGAATGTAGACCGTGGGAATCCGTTCCAAGGGTTGCCTCCTAGGGAGTGAGTGGTGCTCACAGGCTAGGGATGCAAAAGGATAGGGGGAGCCATCTGGATCGTTTTTTCAGATGGAAGATTCTGCATCCGAATCCTCGGACCGGGACCTCTGCCGGAATGACGAGAGAGGAATGGAGATATCCGTCTCCCCTCGTCGTCCCCGCGAAGGCGGGGACCCAGGTTCTGCGGCCGAGCGGTGCACGCCGGAGAGATTCTGGATTCCCGCCTACGCGGGAATGACGGTGGATGGATAGGAATTCGCCCGCCTACCGTCGTCCCCGCGAAGGCGGGGACCCAGGCTCTGAGGCCGAGCGGTGCACGCCGGAGAAATTCTGGATTCCCGCCTACGCGGGAATGACGGTGGATGGATAGAGGAATTCACCCGCCTACCGTCGTCCCCGCGAGGCAGGGCCCCAGGTTCTGAGGCCGAGCGGTGCACGCCTGAGAGATTCTGGATTCCCGCCTACGCGGGAATGACCGTGGATGGATAGAGGAATTCACCCGCCTACCGTCGTCCCCGCGAGGCAGGGACCCAGGTTCTGCGGCCGAGCGGTGCACGCCTGAGAGATTCTGGATTCCCGCCTACGCGGGAATGACGGTGGATGGATAGAGGAATTCGCCCGCCTACCGTCGTCCCCGCGAAGGCGGGGACCCAGGTTCTGCGGCCGAGCGGTGCACGCCTGAGAGATTCTGGATTCCCGCCTACGCGGGAATGACGGTGAATGGATAGAGGAAGTTGCCCCACTACCGTCGTCCCCGCGAAGGCGGGGCCCAGGATCTCCGGCACGAGCCGTGCACTTCTGGAAAACTCTGCCCTCCCACCTGCGCCGTAATAACGGAGCGGGTGAGCGTTAAGGAGTCACCTCAAACCTCAGCACCCCGATCACCTGCCCATCCTCCGTCAACACCCGCACTTCCCAATCCCCCTCAACCTCTTGCGGGAAGTTTTGCTTATGGGTCCAAGAGCGATAGCCCTTGTCACGCCCGCCGCTGATGTCCAGGGCAATCTTGTCCAGGTCTTCGCCATTGCGCCGCCACACATGGTAAATGCGCTCGGCCAAGCCACGCGGCGCGTTGATCGCCGTATAGGCGTACAAGCCCTTGGTGCGCAGGTCGTTGGCGGTCATGGTGGTTAGGCTGTCGCCGGGGGAGCGGTTGAAGTCATCCAGCTCGGTGGTCACCGCTACCTCCGTCAGCCATAACGTGGCCGGCGGCACCCAGGAGCGCGCCAGCCAACCGACGCCGCCCAGCGCCAAGGTCAGCACAATCAGCGCCAAGCCCCGCCACCAGCGCTGTACTGGAAAAGTCACCAACAAGCTCGGGAACGACAGCAGCACCGCTGTGCCCAGGGCCAGCTTGTAACTCTGCGCGGTGGTTAGATGCAGGATGATCGGCAGCGCCGTCAGCAACGCGGCGAACAACGTCAGCGTGTGCATGGCCAGGTACAACCAGCGCCGTGGTGCCAGCCACTTGTTGTAAATCGGGTCGATGATGCTCACCAGCCCGGCGCAGGCCAGCAGCCCGGTAAACAGCAGCTGGCCGCTGTTCCAGGTGGTGGTGATGATAAAAAACGGCAGCACGAAAAACAGACTTTCCTGGTGAATCATCTGCGTCAGGTAGCGCACCAACGGCTGCGGTAACTCGCGCTTGAACAACCGGGCAAACACCCGCGCTACCAGGCTTTCCAGGGTTAGCCACAGCCAGCTGACCAGCAGCATCACCGCAATCGGCGTGGCTAGCCTGGCCTGGCGGTCGACCAAAACAAAACTGAGCACCCCGGAGATAAAACCAAACGCGGCCACCACGCCTGGGTAGCGTTGCAGCAGGGCGATCAGAGCGAGGGCGCGGGTTTTCCAGATAAGCATCAAGGTGGCAAGTCGGCAGGTGGAAAGGAGGTGCGCAGGATACGGGCGGACAATGCGGGGGTCCATGACGTCGGAGTGTGCGGGCGCAGGTTCAGTTTCAGATTTCAGCGGACTACGATCAACGCACGCCGCTCAGTCCCCTCGCCCCAGCGGGGAGAGGGCTAGGGTGAGGGGGTTGGCTCTTACATCGTGCGCAGCCCGGCCCTCTCCCCCAGCCCCTCTCCCGCGAGCCGGCGAGGGGAGCTAAATGGCGCCAATGGCCACCAGCCCTGGCGGCCTATGCCACTGTTGCCTGGCGCCCTACGCACGTACAGTGCGGCGGGCTAAAACAACAATAAAAGGCCCGTTTTATGAACTACGACGCGAGCTCTCAACTGATACTTGGCCTGGTGCTGGCCACGCTGATCTTCGGCGTATCGCTGGAACTGCGCCTCGAGCAATTCCGCGCGGTGCTGCGCCACCCGCAACCGGTACTCGCCGGTATGCTCGGCCAATGCCTGCTGCTGCCCTGGCTGACCTTGCTGGTCACCTTAATGGTCGACCTCAACCCCGGCCTGGAACTTGGCCTGCTGCTTGTCGCCTGCTGCCCGGGCGGCAACCTCTCCAACGTCATGACCCACCTGGCGCGCGGCAACACGGCGCTGTCGATGAGCATGACCGCGCTCTCCAGCCTGCTCGCCCTGGTGCTACTGCCGCTCAACTTCGCCCTCACCAGCGCTGCTAACCCCGAAGCCAGCGCCTACCTGGCCGAGCGCCTAAGCACCCTGCACGTTGACCACCTAAGCATTCTGCTCAGCCTGCTTTGGCTGCTTGGCCTGCCGCTGGCGCTGGGCATGCTGGTCGGCAACCTGTGGCCGCCGTTCGCCGAACGCATCATGCCGTGGTTCAAACGCTTCGCCCTGCTGGCCTTTGCCTTCTTTGTAATTGGCGCCATGGCCAACAACTGGAAGCTGTTTACTGCTTCGCTCGGCTTGGTGTTCATCATCGTCGTGCTGCACAACGCGAGCGCCATTTTTATCGGCTGGCTGATGGCCAAACTGGCCCGGCAACGCGGCGCCAACCTGCGCGCCATGGTCATTGAAATTTCCATGCACAACTCCGGGCTGGCCCTGGGGCTGATCTTTTCCCAATTTGGTGGCGAGCCAAACATGGCCCTAGTGGCCGCGCTGTGGGGCACCTGGCATTTGGTCAGCGGCCTGCTGCTGGTGCTGTTCTGGCGCAATCGCCCGTTGGCTGTGGCCGGCGCAAATGAGGAGCCGCACACATGCGCGTCCTGATCACTGGCGCGGCCGGTTTTATCGGCCAGCAACTGCTCAACGAACTAGCCAGCCAGCAGCCCAAGTGGACGCTGATCGCCGCCGACATTCGCGCGCAAACCTTGCAAGGTCTGAAAGCCAACGTTGAGCCCGTGCTGCTCGACATCAGCGAACCCAGCCAAGTGCTCGACTGCGTGGCCGCCTGGAAGCCTGACGCCATCGTGCACCTGGCCTCGGTCGTCACCCCGCCACGGGGCATGAGCGATGCCCAGCTGCATGCCATTGATGTTGGCGGCACGCTCGCCATTGTTGACGCGGCGCTGGCCAACAACGTGCAACAGCTGATCGTCACCAGCTCCGGCGCCGCCTACGGCTACTACCCGGAAAACGCCGAATGGATCGACGAAAACGACCCCCTGCGCGGCCACGACCACTTCGCCTACGCCAAACACAAACGGGAAGTGGAAGTGCTGCTGGCCAACACCCGCCGTCACCACCCCGAACTTAAACAGCTGGTGCTGCGCCCTGGCACCATCCTCGGCGAGCGGGTAAACAACCAAATCACCGACATGTTTAAAAAACGCAGCGTGCTGGGCATCAAAGGCAGCGACAGCCGCTTCGTGTTTATCTGGGACCAAGACGTGGTCGCCATCATCCGCCAAGGCCTGGAAAGTGGCGCCCAAGGTATCTACAACCTGGCGGGCGACGGCGCCTTGAGCCTGCAAGAAATCGCCGCCATCCTCGGCAAACCCTACCGACCGCTGCCTGCCGGCCTGATCAGCGGCGCGCTGCGCATTCTCAAACCGTTGGGCCTTAGCCAATACGGCCCCGAACAACTCGACTTCCTGCGCTACCGCCCCGTACTCAACAACCGCCGCCTCAAAGAAGAATTCGGCTACCAACCGCGCTACACCAGCCGCGAAGCGTTTATGGCGTTTGTGCAAGCAACCCAGCAGTGCCAGCGCCCGTCGTAGGTTGGGTTGAGCGCAGCGAAGCCCAACATTAGGCGCGGCGCACGTTTTGGGGCCCGATACGCGCCGGCCGCGGCCGGCCTGTTGGGCTTCGCTGCGCTCAACCCAACCTACGCTCGTTTCGATAGCGATTTGTACGCCGTTGCCTTCGCCTCTGCCCGCCGCAGCCGACAGAAACACCCCCACGCCCCAGCCTACAGTTCGCCATCGCTGAATGTTCAGCGGTCCGGTTTGATCGCCGGAAAGGGGCTCAAGGCGTGCACACGCCCGCTATAACAAGTGGGCGTTTTTTGTCTGCTGTTTTATGGCAGTTGTGCACGGGACACCTTCGGGTGTGCCGGATTTATGCCTTGTAGCTCCTCCGGTCGATCAACCCGTGTGCAACTGCCACCTTTTTGCATGGTTACAAGGTGGCGGTCTTTTAACCGACTGGAGTGACACTTATGAATGGAACAACTGCCGTAACCACCCGCCAACACTTCTGCAAACCCGACAGCGCCCCGCTGTTATCCGTCAACCCAGGCGTACCCATCGAAGACGCCCTCGAACTGGCCGCCAACCTAATGCTCTACGTCGAACGCCTCACCGCCGCCGACGCCTTTATCGACAAAACCCACGAAGCGGCCGTCGTCCAACACCTCAGCGAACTGGCCAAGGCACTGGTAAAAGCCTGCCAGAACGGTGCGAGTGAAGCAGGCCAAGCGGCGTCATAAGCAGCTCGCCTTGTGTGCAGAGAAGGGGGCGCGTTTCCCCCTTCTTCAAACCCCGTCCTCCCACTGCACCTCACCGTAGGGTGTGCTGTGCGCACCCATACACCGCCCTCAAAGCCGCTCCCCCACCCGCCGCATCACGCACACTTCCTCCACCCCAGCCACCGTCGGTTTCACCAACACAATGTCTTTCGCCCGATTAGCCGGATCGAGCAGCAGATAGGTGTGCCCGCCCTCAAGCAGCACCGTGGCGTGCTGATACACAAAGGCCAGAATGCCCTTGGCGCGCGCCTCGTCCGGCGCATGCGGATCAAACGGCACGCTGAGAATGCCCGCCTGCTCGCGCGCCAACGCGCTGCCGTCGAAGAAATGGTTGTCCTGCTCTAAGCGATACACCGTGCCGACCTGGCCGCTGTTATCCAAATCAAAGGTCGCCTGCTCCACTGCGCCGCGCGTGGACAGGGTGACGTCATCACCTTCGCTCTGCCGCGCCACCGCCTTTTCCGTCCACACCGGCGTTTGCACACCCGCAGGCACCACCAACGGATAGCGCGTATTGGCCGCCACCAAGCGTTCACACAGCGGCTTCACCGCCGCGTTGCTGCTTACCAAACGGAGCGAGCCCAGCACGGGGTGTGGGCTGCTCTTGGTTGGAAACTCCTCGCCATCAATCGGCGTGTCGGTGTTAAAACTGATGCGTTTGCAGCCCTCGCCAGCGGCCTGCCCAGGCGCATCATCAAGCAACGACGACTGCCCCGCCGCAGGCAGCAAGCAGTACTCAGCCTCGTCAGCCTTGATAGTCATCGCCTTCAACAGTGGCTCGTTACAGGTTTGCGCATAGGCCAGGCCGGACACCGCCTTGCGTTGCTCCACCCACACACTCAAGCGCGTTTCCGGCGCCGCACCACAGCGGCCATACGCCTGCGCTGGCGAACCATTGCCAGCCTTCACCCGAATGGTTTGCCCCGTCGCCAGCGGGCAGTCCGCCCAGGCACTTTGCAGCGTGCCACGGCCCTCCAGCGTATTGGCCAGAATGCTCATTGGCAGATTCGGATCGGGGAACAGCAACTGCACGTTGTCGGCATTACACGTCATCAGCACCTGATTGAAATACACCGAACCGCCAGTGCTTAACCGCAGCGAATAATCCCCCGGTTTCTCCTCGCCCGCAGCAGCCGGCAACGCCGCCAGCCGCTGCTGATACTGCTGCAACAAACAGGCATTCAGCGGCGCCGCGCGGCAGGTTTGATTACGCGTTTTCAACCACGCGCGCTGCGCGGTACTGAGAGCATCACGAGCACCCGGTTGCGCCTCAAGCGCCGCCCGATAACGCGCCGCCAACTGCACATCGGCTTCGCCCAACAACGGATCGGAACAGATCGCGCGCTCCACCGCGCTGAGTTTGCCGGTGCAAAGAAAGCTGGGGGCGGCTTGGGCGGGCATAGCGATGTACAGCAGCGGGATCAGAGCCAGTAAGGCGGGCGAGAGCTTCCTACTCATTGGACGTGGTTCCTGTATGAGGGCAAGTTCGAGACGTGCTGGGTCTAACCTAACGTGTTCTTGTCCTTCCCCCGCAACCGATACTCCCCCGGCGTAACCCCCGTCCAATTCCTAAACGCCCGAAAGAACACACTCGGTTCCGAGTACCCCAACAGCAGCGCAATCTCCGCCGCGGGCAACTGCCCGTCATCCAGATAGCGTTCGGCCAACTGCTGCCGTGTATCGCTCAACAGCTGCTGATAGCTACTGCCTTCATCCGCCAACCTTCGTTGCAAGGTGCGTTCGCTGAGGTTCAGCGTGCGCGCTAGTGCTGCGCGGTCGGGTTCGCCGCGGCTGAGTTGGGCGCCGAGTAGGGTGACGACGCGGGCGATCAGGCCTTCGCTGGGCAGGCGGGCGAGGAGGGCTTCGGCGTGTTGGCGCAGTAGGGTTTGTAGCGGCAGGTTGGCTTGGATCAGCGGGGTGTCGCGCAGGGCGATGGGCAGCACCAGGGTGTAGTCGTTGCTGGCGAATTTTAGCGCGCTGTTGAAGGCGTTGGCGTAGGGCTGCACGTCTTCGGGTTGGGCGTGGGGGAATTCGGCACGCAGCAGGCGGAAGTGCTGCACCAGCGGCGCCATCATGTGTACCCAGAACACCATCAGGGCCAGTACGCGGGTGCGGGTGGCGGGCAGTGCGGGGTTTACCGGGCGGTAGATCACGCGCAGTTCTTCGCCGTGGCTGTGCAGGTGCAGTTCGCCGCCTTCGCCGACCAGGCGTTGGTAGCGCAGGGCGGCGTTTAGCGCTTCGCCCAGGGTGGCGCTGCTTTGCAGTAAATAGCCGAGCACGCTAAGGGGGCCGGGGGCCAGGTTGGCGCCGATGATCAGGCCGGGTTCGCTTACGTTGAGGCGGCTGTCGAGTTCTTGCCAGAGCTGTTCGTGGGCGCTGAAGGCGACGCGGCCGTCGGGGTCGGCCAGTTGTTGTTCGTGCAGGCCGCAGGTGCTGAGCAGTTCGCTGCGCTCAAGGCCCAGGCGCGCGGCGGCATGCAGCACGGACTGGGTGAGGCTGGCGCTGACGGAGGCGTGGCGTGGGTCGATGGCGTTTGGCATGGCTTGGGATTCTGCCCAAGCCGTAAGCTAAATGACAGCGCTCAGCGCGAGGCGACTTCGGGCTTGTCGTCGTCCAGGCGGGTGGCTTCGCGCAGTGCGGTTTCGGGGTGGTCTTGCTCGTCGTTGTCGGCCATTGCGCCGTGTTCGTGGCTTTCCAAGGCGGCGTAGGCGCTGCTGCAGAACAGCGAGTTGAGGCGCTTCATATCGGCGATCAGTTCCAGATGCAGCGAGCTGGTTTCGATGCTTTGCACCACGTTGTGATGCAGGCGGTGTACATGGGCGTGGGCCATGCGCCGTTCCTGGGCGCGGAAGCGGCGTTTTTCGCGCAGCAGTTGGCGCGCGCTGTGGGCGTCGCCGGAGAGAAATACGCTGAGGCCCAGGCGCAGGTTGGCGACCAGTTGTTGGTGCATTTCGGTGAGTTCTTGCAGGCCGTTTTCCGAGAAGGAGTGGTGCTGCGCCGTTTTCTGGTTTTGCACTTTGCCGAGCATGCGTTCGAGCAGGTCGGCGGCTTGTTGCAGGTCGACGCTGAGTTCGATGATCTCCGCCCAGCGGCGGCGGTCGTGGTCGCCCAGGGCTTCGCCGGGAACTTGCGCCAGGTACAGTTTTACCGCGCTGTAGAGGGCGTCGACGTCATCGCCCAGGCGCCGCAGTTCTTTCGCCGCCAGCGGTTGCGGGCCGCGCAGTACCACGAGGAAATGGCCGAGCATGGTTTCTACCAAATCGCCGATGCGCAGAGTTTCCCGTACGGCGTTGTTGAGCGCCAGGCTGGGGGTGTCGAGGGCGGTCATGTCGAGGTGGCGGGGTTTGGCCACGCCGTTGTCGAGTTGGCGGTCGGGCAGCAGCCAGTTGCAGAAGCGCGCCATCACGCCAACGGTGGGCAGCATCAGCAGGCAGCGGGTGGTGTTGTAGGCCAGGTGAAAGCCGATCACCAAGGTTTGCGGGCTCATTTTCAGCGTGCTGAGCCAATGCACCAGTGGGTGAATAAAGGGGCTGATCAATAGCAGGCCGATGATTTTGTACAGCAGGCTGCCGAGGGCTACGCGGCGACCGGCTTCGGTCTGCATGCTGCTGCTGATCAACGCCAGAATGCCGCTGCCGATATTGGCGCCAATCACTAAACCCAGGGCCACCGGTAGGCTGATGAGGCCGGCGCTGGCCATGGTCGCCGTGAGCAGTACGGCGGCCAAGCTGGAGTAGGAAATCAGGGCGAAGAGGGCGCCGACCAAGGCATCGAGTAGCACGTCGCCGGTCAGGGACGAGAACAGCACTTTGATGCCGTGGGCTTCGGTAATCGGCAGGGCCGCATCGACGATCAACTGCAACGCCAGCACGATTAAACCAAGGCCAATGGCGACGCGGCCGAGCTGGCCGGCGCGGCTTTGTTTGCGCGAGAGAAAGAAGATCACGCCGAGGAAGATCAGCAGCGGCGACAGCCAGGACAGGTCGAGGGTCAGTACCCGCGCCATCAGGGCAGTACCGACGTCGGCGCCGAGCATGATGGTCAGCGCGGGCGTCAGGGCCATCAGCCCTTGGCCCACAAACGAGGTCACCAGTAGCGCGGTGGCGTTGCTGCTTTGCACTAAGGCGGTCACGCCAATGCCCGCGGCGAAGGCCAGCGAACGTGTGCTCATATTGTGGCTAAGCACTTTACGCAGTTGTGAGCCGTACACCCGCAAGATGCCGGTACGTACGATGTGCGTGCCCCAAATCAGCAGGGCGATGGCAGAAAGCAGGTTGAGCAGGGTCAGCATAAAGGCGGCCTCCCTGGCAGCGTAATGTGAACGTTACGTGACAGTAACGTGACAACGGCGTCGTGGGCAATGGACCGTTTAAATGTAGGACTCGTTCTGTTTTTTCTTGCCCACCATGTAGTTAGCTGTAGTTGGCGATTGCCATCGGCGCCAGTTTCGCGCGCCCATCTTGCGGTCGCGTCAGTGCTGGCGAGTGGTAACCTACGCCCACTTCTGCAAGCGGTTGCGCCCATGCTTACGCTCTACCACGCCCCCGATCTGGAAACCCTTGGCGAGTTGGCCACCACCCTGTTGGCCCAGCCGCAGCGCGAGCCGTTTGCGCCGGCGTTGGTGGTGGTGCCCAGCCAGGGTATGGGACGTTGGTTGACGCTGGAGTTGGCGCGCAAGCAGGGCATTGCCATGCAGTTGGAGGTGCAGCTGCCGGCCAAGTTTGTCTGGGAAATTTCCCGGCTGGTGCTCGGCCAATTGCCGGAACAATCGGCGTTCTCCCCCACCACCCTGACCTGGCGTTTGTACGACTGGCTGTGCGAGCCAGGCAACCTTGAGCAAGCGCCGCGTCTTGCCCAATACCTTGAGGGCGGTGATGAACGTCGGCGCCTGTCGCTGGGCGCGCGTATTGCTGACGTGTTCGACCAATACCTGCTGTACCGCGATGACTGGCTGGCCGCCTGGGAGCGCAACGAGCTGCTGGAACTGGGCACCGACGAAAGCTGGCAAGCGCTGCTCTGGCGCGAGCTGACCCGCGACGGCCACCCACACCGCGCGCGTTTGCTGGATGATTTGCTCCGTCGCCTGCATGACGACACGGCCATTGCCGGCCTGCCCGAGCGCTTGCTGGTGTTTGGTATCAGCAGTTTGCCGCCGCACCATATGCGCGTGCTGGAAGGCTTGGCGCGGCATGTTGAAGTAGTGGTGTGCGCGCTTAACCCATGCCGCGAAGCCTGGGGCGATATTCGCGATGTGCGCGAGTTGGCGCGCCAACCGGTGATTGCCAGCGCCACGGCGGCAGATGATTGGTACCTGGATGTGGGTCACCCGTTGTTGGCCAGTTTGGGTAAGCAGGGCCGCGACTTTTTCGATGCGCTGTTTACCCTCGGCGGCAATGAAATCGGCCTGTATTCCGAAGACGCCGACCTGCACGACAGCTCGCTGCTGCGTGCCTTGCAAAACGACATCCTGCGCCTGCGCACGCGCAAGCCCGACGAGCGCCTGGCGCTGCGTGAAGACGACCGCTCGCTGGAAGTGCATATCGCCCACTCGCCGCTGCGCGAGGTGGAAATTCTGCATGACCAATTGCTCGCGCGCTTTGCCGCCGACCCGCAGTTGACCCCTGATCAGGTGGTGGTGTTAACCCCGGATATCGAGCGGTACGCGCCCTATATCGAGGCGGTGTTTGCCAGCCGCGACAATCAGGGCCGCGGGCCGCGTTCGCCGCGTATTCCCTACAGCCTGGCCGACCGCAGCTTGCGCGCTGAGCTGCCGTTGATTGAAGCCTTTCTCGGTTTGCTGACCCTGGAGCAAAGCCGTTTTGGCGCCGAAGAAATTCTGACCTGGCTCGAGCAACCGTCGATTGCCCGTCGCGCCGGCATCGAAAACGAAGACCTGCCGCTACTGCGCGATTGGTTGCGTGAAGCCGGGGTGCGCTGGGGGCGGGACGCCGAGCACCGCGAGCAACTGGGCTTACCGGCAGATGCTGCGTTTACCTGGCGCCAAGGCCTGGACCGTTTACTGTTGGGCTTTGCCGCGCCACCGCAACTGGCCGGCGATGCCGCGCCACTGTTGGGTGAAACCTGGCCGTTGGATGCGTTGGAAGGCGCGCGCGCGCAGTTGCTTGGGCGCCTTGCCGGTTTTGTGCAACGCCTGGCCTCGTTGGCCGAAGACCTGCAACGGCCACGCTCGTTGGCCGCGTGGGCCGACACCCTGCAAGCCTTGATCGATGGTCTGTTTGATGAACGCGAAGCGGGCGATACCTTGCTGTTGCTCAGTCAGGCCTGCGCTGCGCTGCGGGATCAGGCCGAGGCCGCCAGCATTGAACGCCCGCTGGAGTTGGCGCTGGTGCGTCAGCAATTGAGCACGGCGTTGGAGCAGGGCAGTGGCGCCTCGGGTTTTCTTACCGGCGCGGTGACCTTCTGCACTATGGTGCCGATGCGCAGTCTGCCGTTTCGGCTGGTTTGCCTGCTGGGCTTGGATGACGGTGCGCTGCCGCGTCGGACCCCAGCCGCCGGTTTTGATTTGATCAGCCAACACCCGCGCCGTGGCGACCGTGCGCGGCGTTTGGATGACCGTTATCTGCTGCTGGAAATTCTGCTCTCGGCCCGCGATGCGCTGTACCTCAGCTATGTCGGCCGCGACCCGCGCAATAACGCCGAGCTGCCGCCCTCGGTGCTGATCAGCGAGGTGATGGAGTCGGTCGACCTCACTGCGTTTGTGCCTGGCGAAAACACCGCCGCCAGCAAACAACTGACCATCGCCCACCCGCTGCAACCCTTCTCCCCAGGTAACTTCGCCACGGGTGCGCGCAGCAGTTATGCGGGGTCGTGGTTCCGCGCCGCGCAACGTTTGGCCGAGCCGCCGCAAAGCAGCCCCGCCGTCTTCGCCGGGCGCCTGCCAGCGCCGGATGCGGATTGGCTGCATATCGAGCCCTCGCAACTGTTGCAGTGCTTTCGCCACCCGGCGCGGTTTCTTTTGGAGCAGCGTTTGGGCCTACGCCTGGCCGATAGCGATGAAGCTTTGGCTAGCGACGAGCCGTTCACCCTCGAAGGCCCCGCCTGGCGCGGTTTGCGCCAACTGGCGCTGGAGGCAGTGGAGCGCGATTGGACGCTGGAACAAGAGCGCAACGTCGCGCGTGCCGCTGGCTGGTTGCCCACTGGTGAGCTGGGCCAGGCGCTGTGGGGCAAGTTGCGTGGCCCGGTGCGTGCCTTTGCCCCACGGCTATTTGAGGCGCGCCCGGAAGAACAGGCGCAGCCACTGTTGGTCGATGTGCAATTGGCTGGCGTGCATATCCATGGCTGGCTCGAAGGGGTGACCAGCACTGGTCTGTTTGAATGGCGGTTGAATGCGCCGAGCGCCTGGGACTTGCCGTCGTTCTGGCTGCGCCATCTGCTGCTTAACCTCAGCGCCAGCGCTGATATCGCCCGCGAAAGCCTGCTGATTTCCCCGGCGCAGGACTGGCAACTCGGCCCGCTGGTTAACCCGCGCGAACTGCTGCTGCCCTGGCTAGAGGCCTACCGCGAAGCCTTGTGCGAACCGCTGCCGCTGATGCTGAAAAGCAGCTACGGCTTTGCCGAAGGGCTGCTAAAACCCGGACGCAAAGAACCGATTGAGGCGGCGCGCTTTAAAGCCAAAGTCGCCTGGGAAGGCGCCGACTTCAGCCCCATGCCCGGCGAGGCGCAAGACCCCTGGTACGCCCTGGCTTTTCGCGACCGCGAAGTGCTGGGCGAGCGCTTTGAAGCGCTGGCGCAGGAATTGATTCTGCCAGCACTCACCGCCTTGGCGCCGGCGGCGGGGGATGACGAATGAGCCTTGACCTGCACACCTCCCCCTTCACCGGCCGCTCGCTGATTGAGGCCAGTGCCGGTACCGGTAAAACCTGGACGCTTACCGCGCTGTATGCGCGCTTGTTGTTGGAGCGGCAGTTAAGCGTCGGGCAAATTCTGGTGGTGACCTACACCACCGCTGCCACCGCCGAGTTACGTGAGCGTATTCGCGCACGGCTGGCTGAGTTGTTGGCGGTGTATGAGGGCACGCCCAGTGGCGACGATTTCCTCACCCGCTTGTACGCCAAGTACCCTGGCGAAGAATCGCGGCGGCGCTTGCTGTTGGCGGTGCATGGCTTTGATGAGGCGGCGATTTTTACCATTCACGGTTTCTGTCAGCGCGCGTTGCAGGATGCGGTGTTTGAGGCCGGTGGCGACTTTGATAGCGAGCTGGCCAGCGATGACCGCGAGGTGCTGGATGCCTTGCTCACCGATGCCTGGCGTCATGAACTGGCCGGTGCTGATCCAGCCTGGGCGCGCTTTCTAGCCAAGAAGAAAATCACCCCTGGGCTGTTGCGTCAGCGCTTGCGCGCGCACTTGGGTAAGCCGTATTTGCGCATTGAACCGCGTGTGGATGAGTCGGCCAAGGCTTCCGATGAGCTGACAGCAGCTAGCCAGGCCTGGAGTGCGGCAGCCGAGCTGTGGCGGCGCTCGGGCTACGGCTGGGTTGAGCAGTTGCAGGAACATGGCGGCTTGAGCCAGACCACCCACAAGCGGGAGAAATTCCCCGGCTGGTCGGCTGAGCTGGACAGCTATTTTGCCGACCCGGCCGCGCTGTTCGAGGTGCCTGTCGGCCTGGAAAAACTCGCCAGTATCGCGCTGCACAAGGCTACGAAAAAGGGCCATGACGCGCCAAACAGCGCCGTCGCAGAGGCCTTCGATACGCTGCTGCTGGCGGTTGCCGATGCCTTGCCAGCCGGTGAGCAGCGGCTGATCGCCTTGCAAGTGCGCCTGCTCGATAAGCTCAATGCCGAGCTGCCAGCGCGCAAAGCGGCGCAGCGCATGTTGGCCTTTGATGATTTGCTTAACCGCCTTAACGAGGCCTTGCACGGGCCGGCCGGTGAAGCCTTGGCGCTGACCTTGCGCACGCGCTATCCACTGGCGCTGATCGATGAATTTCAGGACACCGATCCGGTGCAGTATCAGATCTTTGATCGGGTCTATCAGCACGGTAGCGACCTATGTTTTGTCGGCGATCCCAAGCAGGCGATCTATGCCTTCCGCGGTGCCGACCTGGCCACCTATTTAACCGCCCGTGACGCCGCCGAGCGCCGCTACGACTTGCCGTTTAACTACCGCTCCACGGCTGAGCTGATTGCCGCGTTGAATGTACTGTTTGCCCGGCCGCAGCCGTTTGCCGTGCAGGGCTTGGATTACCCGCCGGTACAGGCTGGGGTTAAAGCGCGCGCGCAACTGGTTTTACCGCCCGGCAACGAGGCGCCGCTGGCGCTGGTGTGGCTGGGTGATGAGCCGCTCAACAAGGGCCGCGCCGATACGCTGGTGGCGTTGGATACGGCGCAGCGCATTGCCGGGCTGTTGGCGGCCAGCGCCCAGGGCCAGGCCTATTTCGACAAAGACGGGGTACGCACGCCACTCAAGGGCGGCGATATCGCCGTGCTGGTTTCCAACCACCGCCAGGCCTCGGAAGTGGCGGATCAGTTGGTCGCCCGCGGTGTGCCCAGCGTGCGTCGCGGCAATCAAAGCGTGTGGCATAGCGAGGAGGCGGCGGAGTTGTCGGCAGTGCTGGCGGCCTATGCCGAGCCGGGTCGTGAGGGCGTGCTGCGCTATGCCTTGTCCACTCGTTTGCTCGGCCGCGATGCCTTGCAACTGGCGCGTTGCCAGGACGATGAGCGCGCCTGGGACCGCGAGCGCGAAGACGCCGAGCTGTATCACCAGCTCTGGCAGCAACAAGGCTTTATGCGCGCCTTCCGCGCCTGGCTGGATCAGGAACAGGTGGCCGAACGTTTGCTCGCCGCGCCCGATGGTGAGCGGCGCTTGACCAACTTGCTGCACCTGGCCGAGCTGCTGCAAACCGAGAGTCAGCAGCGCCCAGGTCTTGAGCCGTTGCTGGCTTGGTTGAACGCCCAGCGCGGCAGTGAAGGCGCCGGTGATGACGCGCTGCTGCGCCTGGAAAGCGATGCCGAACGCGTACAGATCGTCACCATCCACACCAGTAAGGGCCTGGAATATCCCTTGGTGTTTTGCCCGTACCTGTGGAATGGCCGTTTGCTTGGCCAGCACAAAGACAGTGCCCGCTGCCATGACGAACACGGGCAGCCGCTGCTGGATATGGGCAGCGAAAACCTGGACGCCAATCTGCAACGCGCTCGCGAAGAAGTGTTCGCCGAGCAACTGCGTTTGGCCTACGTGGCACTGACCCGCGCCCGTGACCGCCTGTGGTTGCATTGGGGGCCGGTGGCGGTGCCAGCGCCGGTAAAAAAAACCGGGCTGCTGCCCGAAGAAGGCCTGCATAGCAGCGCCTTGGCCTGGCTGCTGCACGGGCGTGAACTGCCCGGCAACTATGCCCTCGGTGAATTGGCGCAGCACCTGAACGAGCGCACGGGCGAGCAATTGGCGGCGGAGGTAGATGACTTGGTTGCTGCCAGTGGCGGCACCTTTGCCCGTCTGCCATTGCTCAATAGCGAGGCCAGCGCTGGCGGTGAACAGCGCGCGCCGGCCCCCGAGCAATTGGGCCAGTTTGAGCGCAGCTTGCACAGCGCGTGGCGTATTGGCAGCTTCTCCGGGTTGTCGGCCGGTATGCATATGGAAGCGCCCGACCGCGACAACCTGAGCATTCCTGATGCCACTGATCCGGGCCTGGGTTTTTTCGCCTTTCCCCGTGGCGCGCGTGCCGGTACCTGCTTGCACGCCGTGTTGGAAGACTGGGCGCGTGGCAAAGGCGAACTGCCGGTGTTGGTGGAAAAGGCGCTGACCGACCATGGCCTATCCCGCGACTGGACCGAGCTAGCCGCCGGGCATTTGCAACTGGTGCTGGATACCGATCTGGATGGCCATGGTCTGACGCTGGCAAGCCTGGTGTCGGCGCGGCGCTTGCCGGAGTTGGGCTTTACCTTTCCGGTGGCCGGCCTGGATGTGCTGCGCCTGCGCGCCATTCTGGCCGACCCGCAGCACGGCTTGGCGGCGCCCATGCGTGAGGCGGCGCAGCGGTTGGAATTCGACAGCCTCAAGGGCTTTCTCAAGGGTTTTATCGACCTGACCTTTGAGCACCAAGGGCGTTGGTATATCGCCGACTACAAGTCCAACTGGCTCGGCCCGGATGCCAGCTACTACAGCGGCGAACGTCTGCTACAAGCGCTGGCGGGCGAGCACTATTACCTGCAATACCTGATCTACCTGGTGGCGTTGCGGCGCTTCCTGCGCCAGCGCCTGGCCGACTTTAACGATGAGCAATTGGGCGGCGCCTATTACCTGTTCCTGCGCGGCATGCCGAGCGCCGGGGTGTACTTCTCGCGCCCCGCCGAAAGCCTGCTGGATGCCCTCGACCAGTTGTTTGATGAGGAGCAGCCATGAGCCTTGCCGATATGCCGCTGGGGCCGTTGGAGCGGGCGTTTGTCGACAGTTTGCAACGCTTGGACAGCGATGCGAGTGAGGCGGTGTTGCTGGCCGCAGCACTGACCTGTGCGGCTTTGGGTGGTGGCGATGTATGCCTGCCGCTGCGTCGCTGGGCCGGGCAACGTGCTTGGCCGGACGTGGGCGGCGGCGTGCTGGTGCCAGCGTTGGAGAGCTGGATTGAGCAGCTGCAGGCGTCGTCTCTGGTCGGCGCACCGGGCGGATTTGCGCCGCTGATTGTGGATGGCGAGCGCCTGTATCTGGCGCGCTATCACCATTACGAAACCCAGCTGGCGGAGCAATTATTGGCCCGTGGCAGCGCCAATCCCGAGGTGGATGAAAGCCTGTTGGCCGACAGCCTGGCGCGGTTGTTTGCGCGCAATAACAGCCAGGCCGGGCCGGACTGGCAACGGCTTGCCGCGGCGCAGGCGGTACGGCGCAACCTGGCGGTGATTTCGGGCGGCCCCGGTACCGGCAAAACCACCACCGTGGTGCGCTTGCTCGCGGCCTTGTTGGAGCAGCCGGGTGGCGAGCGCCTGGCTATCGGTCTGGCGGCACCCACTGGCAAAGCGGCGGCGCGCATGGCCGAGGCCATTCGTAATGCCAAGGCTGAGCTGCCAGTTAGCGACGCCATCAAGGCAGCGTTGCCGGAAGAGGCGCGCACCCTGCATCGTTTGCTCGGTAGCCGTGGCGATACACCCAAGGTGCGTCACCACGCCGCCAGCCCATTGCCGCTGGATGTGCTGGTGGTGGACGAAGCGTCGATGGTCGACCTGGCATTGATGGCCAAACTGGTGGGTGAATGCGCGGCTGATTTTGCTCGGCGACAAAGACCAGCTCTCGGCGGTGGAGGCCGGCGCGGTGTTTGCCGAGCTCTGCGAAGGCCGTGGTTTCAACCCAGAGACGGCCGCCGCGTTGCAACGCCTGACGGGGCAGCCGGTAGAGGCGCAGATGCCCAGCTCGAAGCTGGGTGATGCCGTGGTGTTGCTGACCCATAGCCATCGCTTTGCTGGCGATAGCGGAATTGGCGAGCTGGCGCGGCGCATCAATGCTGGCGACGCGGCGGGCACCTTGAACCTGCTAAAAGAAGGTCGAGCGGACTTGGCCTGGCAAGCGCAACCGGCGCCCAATGCATTGCTGGATCGCTTAGAGCAGGGCTATGCGCCTTACCTCTCAGCCGCGCGCAGCGGCGATGTGGCCGCAACCTTTACCGCCTTTAATGGCTTTCGCGCACTGACCGCACAACGCCAGGGGGCGTGGGGCGTCGAGGGTATTAACGAAGCACTGGAAGCGCGGATTAAGCGACGTTTCAGTTTGCCCAGCCGCGAACGCTGGTACCCCGGCAGGGCGATTATGGTGCGCCAGAACGACTACGCGTTGGGGCTGTTTAACGGCGATATTGGTATCTGCCTGGCCAGCGCAAATGGCCTGCGGGTGTTCTTTGAAAGTGCCGGCGAAAGCGAACCGACCTTCCGCCCGTTTTCCCCCGCGCGCCTACCCAGCCACGACAGCGCCTTTGCCATGACCGTGCACAAAAGCCAGGGCTCGGAATTCAGTGAAGTGCTGCTGGCCCTGCCCGATACCGCCAGCCCGTTGCTGACTCGCTCGCTGCTCTACACCGGTATCACCCGCGCCAAACACAAGGTCGAGATATGGGCGTTGCCGGCGCGCTTGGCCGAGGCGGTCAGCACCCGCGCCGAGCGTGCCGCCGGGTTGGCTGAGCGCTTGCGGGTGGCAGGGTATGTGGCACCGGTTTCAAGCGCAAAACCGCCTGTGTTCAAACCTGCGAATGATCAGGATCAATTGAGTTTGTTCTGAGCAAATCCCGGCACTGTAGGGTGTGCTGCGCGCACCAAGCGATTTCTTGGGAGACCGCTTGGTGCGCACAGCACACCCTACGGGGCTGAGTTGCTCTTCGCCCGCCAGACAACCTTTTGTCGGCTACAACCGCTTCGGTTTGACTCTTCGCCATTTCCTACAATGCTTGGCACCCAGCAGTGTCTTTCACGCATCGACAAGGAGTGGTCATGGCCAAGCGCCCTGTCTCGTCCGCCGTCAAAACGCCCGCCGTAAAAAAACCAACCCAGGCGAAAAAAACCGCCGTTAAAGCCAAGCGCGATGTGCGTCGCGATTCCATGGATTTTCGCGACCTGACCTATAGCGCCTCGCTTACCCCGCTGCCCGATGTGCTCTATCCGGTATGGCCGCACCTGCAGATTCTCGATCAAGGCGAGCAGGGCGCCTGCACCGGTTTTGGTTTGGCGGCGACGATCAATTACCTGCGCGCTAGCCGTGGCCAGAAGGGGTTGGTTAGCCCGCACATGTTATTCAGCATGGCCCGCCGTTATGACCAATGGCCGGGGGAAAACTACGACTACAGCAGCGCCCGCGGGGCAATGAAGGGCTGGCACAAGCACGGCGCTTGCTTGGAGAAAACCTGGCCGAAAAACCGCAAGGGCGGTATCAGCCCTGAGATTCAGCAGCAGGCGTTGGACATTCCCTTGGGTGCCTACTTTCGCGTGTTCTCGCGGATCAACGATGTGCAGGCGGCGCTGCGTGATGTCGGCGTGTTGTTTGCCTCGGCGAAAACCCACTCGGGGTGGGACGCACCGCAGAACGGCGAAATCGTTTGGCGGCCCAAGGCTAACGAAGAAGACACGGGCCATGCCTTTGCCATTGTCGGTTACACCCGCGATGGCTTTCTGGTGCAGAACTCGTGGAAGGACTGGGGCGGCTTTACCGCCGGCGAGCACACCTACACCGGGGTGGCGCTGTGGAGTTATGCCGACTTCGAGGCCAATGTCTGGGACGTGTGGGTGGCGCAGTTGGGGGTGAAGGTCAACTTTGAGGTTACCGATACCGCCAGCCGCTACACCGCCGACGGCGGCACCGCGCGCGCTACGCAACCGGCGCCGCCGCAGGAGTCGATCTACCTGCACTACCTGCATATCGACAACGGCCGCCTGGATAATCAGGGCCAGTACGCCTCCGATCCCACCCAGCTGGAGGCGATTATCGCCGCGCTGCAGGCCAGCCAGCCTAAGCACATCGTGTTGTATGCCCATGGTGGCCTGAACTCGGTGGAAAGCTCGGCCATGCGCGCCTTTAAGTGGCGGCCGGTGTTTGAGGCCAATGGCGTCTACGAGCTGCACTTCATCTGGGAAACCGGGCTGTGGAGTGAGTTGGGCGACCTACTGCATATCAAACAGCCGGCGGTGGATGAACGCGTTGGTTCGGTGAGTTCGTGGTGGGACAACCAGGTGGAAAAACTCACCCAGCCGATGGGCTTTTCTCTGTGGCAGGAAATGAAGCTGGATGCACAACGCGCCTTTACCGCTCAAGGCGCCGGCACGCTGGTGCTCAAGCGCCTGTTGGCGTGGCTGGGTGCTCAAGGGCGTGCGGCGCCACAGGTGCATTTGGTTGGGCATAGCGCTGGCTCGATCTGGCATGCCCATCTGCTGCAAGCCTGGCTGGCGCAAAAGGGCCCGCAGATCGCCAATCTGCTGCTGTTCGCCCCGGCGTGTACCGTGGCCTTGTATGAACAAACGTTTTTGCCGGCGTTAGGCAAAGGTATCGCGCAGCAGAAGTTGCTGGTGCTGTCTGATCAGGCCGAGCAGGACGATACGGTGGCGGGGGTATACCGCAAGTCGCTGCTGTACCTGGTGTCGAATGCCTACGACAACAAGACCGCGCGTATTCCGATTTTGGGTATGGAGAAATTCCAGCCGGCTACGCAGCCAAAAAACAGCACCTTGGTGGTGGCCAGCAGCGCCAGTGGGCAAAGCAGCAGCCGCAGCCATGGTGGCTTCGACAACGACGTGCCGAGCATGAACAACCTGCTGCAAACAGTGCTGGGTAGCGCGGTGAAGCGGCTGTTCAAGGATGAGGATATGAAGGGGTATTGAAGGCGGTAGGGCGAAACGTAGGTTGGGGTAGGTTGGGTTGAGCGCAGCGAAGCCCAACAGGCCGACCTATCGGTCCCGCCTGTTGTGGCTGGCCGATGTTGGGCTGGCCCATTTGGGGCTGGCCCATGTTGGGCTTCGCTATGCTCAACCCAACCTACGTGCGGTTTCTAATCGCCGGGGTGCGTATTACTCCCCCGGAATATCCTTGCGCAGTTTCACCACGTCTTGCTGCTTCTTGGCGCGTGCGGTGCGCATTTTGATGTTGATGGCTTCCACCGCCAGCGAGAAGGCCATGGCGAAGTAGACGTAGCCTTTGGGCACGTGAACGTCGAAGGCTTCGGCGATCAGTACGGTACCGACGATAACCAGGAACGCCAGGGCGAGCATTTTCAACGACGGGTGCTTGTCGATAAAGTCGCTGATGGTGCCGGCGGCCAGCATCATCACCAGTACAGCGACGATGATGGCAGCGATCATGACCGGTACATGGGAAACCATGCCAACGGCGGTGATCACCGAGTCGAGGGAGAAGACGATGTCGATAATGGCGATCTGGATGATGGTGCCGATAAAGCCGCCACCCATGCCTTTGGGCTCGTCGCCGGCTTCATCTTCGCCTTCAAGGCTGTGATACATCTCGGTGGTGCTTTTCCACAGCAGAAACAGGCCGCCGAAGAACAGGATCAGGTCACGGCCGGAGAAGCCTTGGTCCATCACGGTGAACAGGTCGGCGGTAAGGCGCATTACCCAGGTGATCGACAGCAGCAACATGATGCGCGTGACCATGGCCAGGGCCAGGCCGAAGAAGCGAGTCTTGGGCTGCATGGCTTTGGGCATGCGGCTGACCAGGATCGAAATCATGATGATGTTGTCGATCCCCAGCACAATTTCCAGGGCCGTCAGGGTGAAATTTCTGGGCTGGTCAGCCATTCCATGTACAACTTCCTCGAGTGTTACGGGACAAAAAAGGTTAGCCGCCAAATAGCGGGAAGGTTCCCAAGGCCAGCGCGGCGACAAGGATACACAGGCAAACCAGAACTGCCCATTTCAGGGTGAAGCGTTGGTGGTCGCCAAACTCAATGCCGGCCAGGCCCACCAGCAAATAGGTGGACGGTACGAGCGGGCTGAGCAAGTGCACCGGCTGACCAACGATAGAGGCACGGGCCATTTCCACGGCGCTGATACCGTAGTGGCTAGCCGCTTCGGCGAGCACTGGCAGCACGCCGTAGTAGAAGGCGTCGTTGGACATAAAAAAGGTGAACGGCATGCTCACCACAGCAGTAATCACCGCCAGGTACGGGCCCATGGCGTCAGGAATAACCGCCAATAGGCTTTTCGACATGGCGTCGACCATGCCGGTTCCAGTCAAAATCCCGGTGAAAATACCCGCCGCAAAAATCAGCCCGACCACCGCCAATACGTTGGCTGAGTGCGCGGCAACGCGCTCTTTCTGCTGCTGCAGGCACGGGTAGTTAACGATCATGGCGATACCGAACGCGATCATAAACAGCACCGGCAACGGCAGCAGGCCCATGATCAGCGCAACCATCAGCGCCACGGTAAGGCCGGCGTTAAACCAGATCAGTTTGGGGCGGCGAGCGTCGGGATATTGCGACACGCTGATTTCGCCTTGTTCCACTTCGTCACCCGGCAGGTGCAATTCACCCAGGCGCGCCCGCTCACGTTTGCCGTAGAAATAGGCGATGGCCAGGATGGCAATGACGCCGGCGCACATGGCGGGAATCATCGGCACGAAGATGTCAGAGGGGTCGACATGCAAGGCGCTGGCCGCGCGCGCAGTCGGCCCGCCCCATGGGGTCATGTTCATTACCCCGCCCGCCAGAATGATCAGGCCTGCCATGATCCGCGGGCTCATGCCCAGGCGCTTGTACAGCGGCAACATGGCCGCCACGCAGATCATATAGGTGGTGGCGCCGTCACCATCCAAGGACACCACCAAGGCCAGCACAGCGGTGCCAACCGAGACTTTCAGCGGATCGCCTTTGACCAATTTGAGGATCTTGCGCACGGCTGGGTCAAACAGGCCGGAGTCGATCATCAGGGCAAAGTAGAGGATGGCGAACATCAGCATCACCCCGGTAGGGGCGAGCTTGGTGATGCCTTCGAGCATCATCGGGCCGATCTTGGCGGCAAAGCCACCAAACAGGGCGAACAAGATGGGGATGATGATCAGAGCAATCAGCGCCGACAGGCGTTTGCTCATGATCAGGTACATGAAGGTGATGACCATGGCAAAGCCAAGAAGGGTCAACATAGGGGTTCTCCGAACGTTAGCGGGCGATGGGGCGGACAGACGTCAAAGGGACGGTCGTTAGCAACGGGCGCGAGGGGGACGGAGAACGGGCGTACGCGGGGAGCAGCAAAACATGGCAATCACCACTTTTTATTGTTGGAGTTGGCGGGGCGCCAGCAGCCGGTCTGGTGCCGGCAGTGGTGGGATGCTAAGCGGCGAAGCTTTCAGCCAGCTTTCAGTGGTTAACAGCAGACCGGCGGCTAGGCCAACAGGCTGAGGACCAGCATCAGGCTGATGGCCGAGAGCAAGGTTTGCAGGGTGATGATGCCGGCCATCAATTGGCTGTCGCCGCCTAATTGGCGGGTAAGCACATAGGCGGTGGGTGCGGTGGGTAGGGCGAAGAATAGGATCAGCACGCTACTGGCCAGTGGCGGCAACGCCAGGCCACGGGCCACGCCGTAAGCCAGCACGGGCATGAGCAGTAAACGGATTGCGCAGTTGTACAGCAGCGCTGGCGCCTCACCGGCCAACTGCTGCGGGCGCAACGCTGCACCAACACAAAGGAGGCCCAACGGCAGGCTGGCCACGGCGAGCAAGCTCATCAGCCGATCACTGCCACCGGGTAAACCGATGCCCAGCAGGTTGACCAACGCGCCAGCAGCGCAGGCGAGAATCAACGGGTTGCGCGCGATAGGCAGCAGCAGGCTACCGCCACTGACGCCGCGCTCAGCGGTCAGCGCCCAGACCGAGAGCAGGTTTACGGCAGGCACCATCATCGCCAGCATCAGCGCGGCCAGGGTCAAGCCTTCCTTGCCGTATAGGGCACCAACGGCTGCCAGACCCAGGTAGGTGTTAAAGCGCAGCACACCCTGGCTGATGGCACCAAAGCGCGCCGCGGTCCAATGCCGCAGACGCTTGCACAGCAACAAGGCCAGCCAGGCAATGCCCAAGCCGAGCAGTACCGCCAGGGCCAGGCGTGGCAATGCGGGGTTACTCAGCGGAGCTGTAGCCAGGTTGCTAAACAACAGGGCCGGGAACAACACGAAGTAGTTCAGCCGTTCTGCCGTCGGCCAGAACTCATCGCCAGCAAAGCGCAATCGGCGCAAGGCAAAGCCAACGACGATCAACGCAAACAACGGCCATAGGGCCAACCACAACTCCAGCACGGTGCACTCTCTAACCTTGGCATGAGCCGGCATCTTGCGCAGCGATGGTGTGTGGTGCAAGAGATGGCCGAGCAGGCTAGGCTTTTCGCCGTGAAAGAGGAGCCAGACCATGACCGATATCCACACCGGCGGCTGCCAATGCGGCGCCTTGCGTTACCGCTTTAATGCGCCCCTGACGGACATTGCCCACTGCCATTGCAGCATGTGCCGGCGCACCTCGGGCGGCATCGTCACCACCTGGATTACGCTGCCGCTGGAACGTTTTGAATGGACCCAGGGCACGGCGCAGGGCTTTGTTTCGTCCCCCGGCTGTACACGCTCGTTCTGTGGCCAATGTGGCGCACAGCTGACGTTATTTACCGAGCAGAGCCCGCAGACGATTGATGTGACAGTCGCCACCTTCGACCACCCCGAACAGGCGTTGCCAGATCGGCATATTTGGGTGACCACGCGTTTGCCGTGGCTGCATCTGGATGAGCATTTGCCCAGCGAAGATGGCGAGGCGTTTTAGCGATAACGCTGCCACCGCTAGGTGCGCGCAGCACACCCTACAAACGACGCGGTTTGCTTTTGATCTCGTAGGGTGTGCTTTGCGCACCAGGGAGTCTCGCGTCGAGCGCAGTGGTGCGCACAGCACACCCTACGGCAGCACCAACCCGCCTGAGGCTTTATGCAGGGCGCGCAGGTGTTCGCTGAGCTGTTTGAGGTTGGCTTCGCCGGCATCAAGTTCGGCCAAACGTTGCGGTTCCAGCAGGCTGCGCACTTGGCCGTCGAGGTCGTCGCTCAGCTGTCGTAGTTGCTGTTGGCGGCTGTCACTTTCTTGTTGCAGGTGTTGCCACTCGCTGGCTTGCGGCAGACCGTAGCCGCCTTCGAGCAGCTCGGCGGGGCGGCTGAGAAAGCCACTGTTGGCGAGGATTTTCTCCAGGGTTTTACCGGCCACGCCGGAGTTGCCATTGGCCAGCGCGTCGTCGCTCAGGTAGCGGCGTTTGAGTTCGTCCTGGGCCAATAAAAGTTGCCGACGTTGGGCGGCTTGTTCCAGCAATAGCATGGCGGCACTGGCGCGTAGGTCGGCGCGTTCAAACCAGCTGCGGCGTTCGCTGGCAGGCAGGCTGATCCAGTCATCCACTTCTTTTTGTGCGATGGGCAGGCGCTCTTTCAGCACGTTGAACATGGCTTGGTAGCGGTCGCGAAATGAGTCGAAACGGTAGCCGCGGCGCAGCGCTTCGTTGCGGTCGTCGAGCACGCTGAGGTCGGCTAAGCCGCGCCCGCCGAGCACTTCCAGCAAGCCGTTGGGCATGATGTTGTCGAGGGTCTGCAACTGCGCCTGATCGGTGCCGCTGCGCAGCAACTTAAGGGTTTCCACCGCGCAGTTATTGGACAGGAAGTAGTAGTTACCGTCGTAGCTCCAGTGCTGCTCGGCGGCGCGCTCGACCAATGCTTCAAGCTGCGGGCGGTCGAGTTTGAGCGGCACTGAAACCAGGCCGCGCAGTTCAACCTTGGTGTATTCCTCAATCACTTGGCTCAGCGGCAGTACAAACAGCCGCGAGGGATACACGCCGGTGAGGCCGTCCCAACTGGAGAGTTGCAAGTCGCCGACAAAAGCGCGGTAGGACAGCACCAGGTGCTGGTCCATATCCAGGCGGCAATCGGGGCCGCGTGGCCGACCGGGCGCGCAGATCACCAAGCGCAACATGCTGTGGCCCCAGCGGCTGGCCCATTGGTCGTTGGCTTCGGCGAGTAGGTAATCCACCGCATACACGCGTTCGGGGTCGAGCTTGCCTAATGGCTGACGGGCGAAATCGCGGCCGGCGTTGAGGTAGGCGAACGTGCTTGGGCAGGCCTCGCTATTGGCCGGCGCCCAGCCGTCGAACTGCGCTTGGTAATAGCGAAACAGCGCCGGGCGGCGGCAGGCGTAGGCGGGGTCGAGGAGGAAATACTCCATATTGACCGCAACGAATTCGCGCGGGTTACTGAGTTCGTAAACGTCCGGGCTGCGGGCGATCTGGCGGTTATTGGCTTCACGCTCGCCCCGGTGGCCGACGTATTGCGGCCAGCCGGCGAGATCGAGCAGGCGCGGGTCATCGCTGAGGGTAAAGCGCCGCTCGGTTTGGCCGCGGCAATCGTCCATCTGCCCGACTAAACCTTGGCTTTTCAATTGGCGCTGGCAGCGCAGTAGCAAGGATTTTTCCGCCGGCGACCACAGCCGGGCGCGGTCATACAGGTGGGTAAGTTCATGCAGCACCGTGGCCAGTAATTCCTGGCGCACCGTGCCGTGTGGGCGATTGGTTTTTGCCGCGGCAGCTGAGCCGTCGGTAAGGCCGGGCAGCAGGCGTTTGTTCAGGATTAGCGCGGTGGGGCGGATGGCTTGGCCGTAGGCGTTGCTTTCCAACCGCTCGCTCCAGCTGACCTCAACCTCGCGGTCCAGGCGCTGCACAAAAGCTGGCGGTAATTTCGCCAGGGCTTCGTCCAGCAATACCTGGCTGGCCTGCTGCTGGCTGGCGCTCAGACCTTCGCGGTCGAGCGTCAGCCGCAGTTGCGCCTGGGCCAGGCTGGCGCCAAACAGCAGCGCCGCGCTTAGCAGCCAGGCACCGGCTCGCCTCACAGAGCGAGAATGGCTTCAGCCAGGGTCTGGTCGCTGGCGTCACGCGCTTCGGGCACGCGGTCACGCAGGGTGCTGAACGCAGCTTCCAGTTGCGCACCACGGATGGCGCCTTGGCTGGCGACAAAGCTGGCAGCGTCGTCGCGGGCTTCCAGCACCACTTTGGAGTCGCGCACCGAGGTGGTGGTGTCGGAGGTGAAATCAATGGTGCGGCCGAAGGCGCGAACGATGATGTCGCTGGTGGCCACCAGGGTGTGGGCCTGGGCTACGCCCGTGGTGATCAGCAAGGCGAAAGCGGCGAGCGAAAGCTGACGGCGCATGAGAAATCTCCGATACAGATGCGGGAAAGTTACTGAGAGCTGGTGGAACAGTTGGACGAAAATGCGCGTCGCCAGTTCCAAGCCAATTGTGGCTATTTGATGGCGGTCGCATTACGCCCTTTACAGCGGGCGCCAAGGCTAGCGTATGGCGCTGCGCTGAACCAGCGCCGCGCCGAGGTTGTGCGGCTTAGAGCACCAGAATCGATTGGGCTAATTGCAGGTCGCTGTTGGCCTGCAGTTGCGGTACTTGTTGGCGAATGTGGGCCAGCGCGGCTTCCAGGCGCACGCCGCGAATGCTGCCCTCGGTGGCGACAAAGCTGGCAGCGTCTTCACGGGCGGCGAGCACGATCTTGTCGTCTTTAAAGGAAGAGGAAAGATCAGAGGTGATATCGGACGTGCCTTTTAATGCGCCGACTACGGCATCGGTGGTGTAGACAAAACTGGTAGCCGAGGCGCTGGTGGCGAGGGCCAGTAGGGTGGCGGCAGTGAGCAGGCGCATAGCGGACATAGAGGGAACTCCTACAGGTAAGCGTTGGTTACGCAGGCACATAGCCTAGCGCAGCGGTGCGCGTTTGAGGGGCGGGCAGGCAGAAGGTTCGCGCAGGTATAAAGGATTCAGAGCTAATTGCGGTGATTGCCACTTGCGCGATTAGATTCCCCTCTCCTGCTTGCGGGAGAGGGGCTAGGGGAGAGGGCCAGCGGTATATGGAGCTGTATAGATAGAGGGCGGTTAAATCATTCGCGCCAGAACGGCTTCCCCAGCTCTAAATCCCGCTCACTTGGACAAATACCCGCATCCGCCAACTGCCGATCATCTAGCCGGGCCAACTGCTTGCGGGTGCGCATGTTACGACGCCACACAGTAATGGCGGCAAGCAGGCGCAGCGGCCAAGTGGTTTTTGCTGCAGGGATGGTTGGAGTTGCCGATTGGCTGAGTGTGCGTTCCATGGCACGTGTCCTTCTCGCTTGGTGCGAGTGCTGGGTATGGGGAGACATAGTCCCCCGCGTCGATACCCATGCGGCAGTCACAGAGAAGTGGAATTGTATTGCACCAGTTGACCTGTTTTTAAAACTGTACTGGCTGTTCTGCCGATAGCTGTAAAATCGGCCAAATTTCTTTTCAGAAACGACAAAGCCCGCCGGCAGGTAAATGCGGGCGGGCTCTGTTTATTCAATTCGATGGCTGATGCGCTAGACGTCGGCTTCAGCCAGATACAACAGTTACAGCTATTAACGCCAGAACGGCTTGCTCAGCTCGGCGAAGCGCTGGGCTTCACTGATACCGGCATCGGCCAGCAGGCGTGGATCCAGGCGTGCCAACTGGTGGCGGCTGGACATGCGGCGTTGCCAGAGCAGCAGGTTGGAGATAACGCGCAGTGGCAGTGCAGCTTGGGCTTTCGAGTTGTTGCTTACGAACATGTCGGAACTGAGGGTACGTTCCATGGCTTTGCTTCCTTCCGCTTATGGCGGCATTGGTTATTTAACTGGAGGCTATGTTGCGCTTCGTCACAGTTCTCTTAAATTGTGCTGGTGGTGGGAAGTTTTTACCCAAACTGTTTTATCCATAACGGTGCAAACTGTATTGGTATGCCCAAAATTGAGGCGTTTTTACTCAGAAAATCTTGTCGGATTCGGCAGCTTTCCGATTTTGCTTGGATGCTGACCAGTACAGTTTTCAATTCGTGAAAGGTGTTTTCCCTGTTGTGGCCATTAGAAAACAGATTTTCTCGGGTTTTACTGCAACTGTGCGGGTGAGGGGAGGCGCGTTGCTCTGCGCAACTATTGCGGAGTACCGAGGTTGTAAGAAATAACAAAGCAAAAGGGCGCAGTAGAGTGCTGCTCTATTGCGCCTTTTGTGTACTTTTAGCGTTTTAGGCTAACTTCGCCTGTTCTGCACTGGTCCAGAGCATATGGCCGTTTTCTTCTAAATTGATATGCCACTGTAATGCCTCACGTAACAGATGGGGGGTGTGGCCACCCTTGACGCAAGCCGCTGTGAAGTATTGGTTGATTGCATCGCGATAATCTGGGTGCACACAGTTGTCGATGATTACCCGCGCCCGCTCCCGGGGCGCCAAGCCACGCAGATCGGCCAAGCCCTGTTCGGTTACCAGGATGTCCACGTCATGTTCGGTGTGGTCTACATGGCTGACCATCGGCACCACGCTGGAAATCGCGCCACCCTTGGCGATCGACTTGGTAACAAAGATCGCCAAATGTGCATTGCGGGCGAAGTCGCCAGAGCCGCCGATGCCATTCATCATCCTGGTGCCGCCAACATGGGTGGAGTTGACGTTGCCGTACAGGTCGAACTCCAACGCTGTGTTGATACCGATAATGCCCAGGCGGCGAACTACTTCCGGGTGGTTGGAAATTTCCTGTGGGCGGAGCACCAGCTTGTCTTTGTACTTTTCCAGATTGCCGAACACATCGGTATTGCGTCGTTGCGACAGGGTGATCGAACTGCCCGAAGCAAAGCGCAGCTTGCCGGCGTCGATGAGGTCGAAGGTCGAGTCTTGCAGCACTTCCGAGTACATGGTCAGTTCGTGGAACGGCGATTCGATCAGCCCGCACATTACGGCGTTGGCAATACTGCCGATGCCGGCTTGCAACGGACCGAGGCTGTGGGTCATGCGCTCGGCCGCCACTTCACGTTTGAAGAAGTCGATGAGGTGATTGGCAATCGCCTGGGTGTCGACGTCCGGCGGCAGCACGGTGGACGGCGAATCCGGTTTATCGGTGATCACGATGGCGACGATTTTTGCCGGATCAATCGGGATGGCGCCGCTGCCGATACGGTCTTCCACGCGGGTGAGCGGGATTGGCGTACGGGTGGGCCGGTAAGTGGGTATATAGATGTCGTGCAGGCCTTCCAGATTCGGGTTATGCGCCAGGTTGATCTCGACGATTACCTGCTTGGCGAAAATCGCGAAGCTGGCTGAGTTACCTACTGAGGTGGTCGGCACAATATGGCCTTGCTCGGTAATGGCCACGGCTTCGATCACGGCAATGTCGGGCAGCTTGAGCTGGTGGTTGCGCAGTTGCTCGACGGTTTCCGACAGGTGTTGGTCGATAAACATCACCTCGCCGGCGTTGATCGCCTTGCGCAAGGTGCTGTCGACCTGGAACGGCATACGCCGGGCGAGCACGCCGGCTTCGGTGAGTTGTTTGTCCAGGTCGTTGCCTCATCAGGCTGATTTTCAGCGGCGAGTGTTTGGCCCGTTCGGCCAGTGCTTGCGGCACCGCCTTGGCTTCACCGGCGCGGGTAAAGCCGCTCATGCCGACGGTCATGCCGTCTTCAATCAGCAACGCGGCGTCAGCCGCACTCATCACTTTGCCCAGCAGAGAGGGCAAGCGCACGCGATCGGTATACATGGGGGAGGCCTCGGACGGTACGGACGGTGAAAGGCCGCCAGTCTAAGGATTTGCGCGTTTGCCGCCTTTATACCTACGTCTAATGGGGATTTTGTGTTGAGGGTAGAGCCCCTCTCCCCAGCCCTCTCCCGCAAGCGGGCGAGGGGGCTGATCGCGGAAGGATTCCCCTCTCCCGTTTACGGGAGAGGGTTGGGGTGAGGGGCCTTTGATTCTTAGCAGCCCAGAAACGAAAAACCCCGGCTTTCGTGGGCCGGGGTCAAGGGTGTCGCTAGCGCGGTTCTTATTCGACCGCTTTAACCATATCTTCAATCACTTTCTTGGCGCATGGTCTTGTCCAGGTAGAACAGTTCGTTGTCCAGACCGGCATAGCCGCTGGCCATCGAGCGTTTGTTGACGATGATGGTTTTGGCTTTGAACGCTTCCAGAATCGGCATACCGGCGATTGGCGAGTTGGGGTCGTTTTTCGCCGCGGGGTTAACCACGTCGTTGGCGCCCAATACCAACACCACGTCGGCTTGGCCGAACTCGGAGTTGATGTCTTCCATCTCGAATACCTGGTCGTACGGCACTTCGGCCTCAGCCAGCAGTACGTTCATATGGCCAGGCATACGACCGGCAACCGGGTGGATTGCGTACTTCACGGTCACGCCACGGTGGGTCAGTTTTTCGGTCAGCTCTTTCAGCGCGTGCTGAGCACGGGCCACTGCCAGGCCGTAGCCGGGGACGATGATCACGGTGTCGGCGTTGGTGAGCAGGAAGGTGGCGTCGTCTGCCGAGCCGGATTTCACCGGACGGGCTTCTTTGGCGCCGCCAGTGGCTGCTGCATCCGTAGCACCGCCGAAGCCGCCGCCGATCACGTTGAAGAACGAGCGGTTCATTGCCTTGCACATGATGTACGAGAGGATCGCGCCGCTCGAACCGACCAAGGAACCGGCAATGATCAGCATCGAGTTATTCAGCGAGAAACCGATACCGGCCGCTGCCCAGCCCGAGTAGCTGTTGAGCATGGAAACCACCACCGGCATATCGGCGCCGCCGATTGGGATGATGATCAGCACGCCCAGAATAAACGCCAGCGCCAGCATCACGGCGAAGGCGGTGAGGTTGCCGGTGAACATAAAGAACAAGCCCAGGCCCAGCGTACTCAAGCCCAGAATCAGGTTGAGTTTGTGCTGGCCGGTGAATACCACCGGCGCGCCTTGGAACAGACGGAACTTGTATTTGCCCGAGAGCTTGCCGAAGGCGATAACCGAACCGGAGAAGGTAATGGCACCAATGGCCGCGCCAAGGAACAGTTCCAGACGGTTACCGGCAGGGATGGCGTCGCCCAGTTGCTTGACGATACCCAGCGATTGCGGCTCAACCACGGCAGCAATGGCGATAAACACCGCCGCCAGGCCGATCATGCTGTGCATGAAGGCGACCAGCTCAGGCATTTTGGTCATTTCAACGCGCTTGGCCATGATCGAGCCGGCAGTGCCGCCGACCAGCAAACCAACGATGACGTAACCAATGCCTTGGGTAGCGATTTCCGCGCCCAGTTTGTAGATCAGGCCTACGGTGGTCAGCACAGCCAAGGCCATGCCGAGCATGCCGAAGACGTTACCGCGACGCGACGTGGTCGGGTGCGACAGGCCCTTGAGCGCTTGGATAAAGCAGATCGAAGCGATCAGATACAGGGTCGTTACCAAATTCATGCTCATTACTTGTCACCCT
>LNAP01003630.1_pt1 | contig 57640 bp, 49 predicted proteins | sample 602601 | NCBI WGS metagenome assembly LNAP01 (sample SAMN02440304, study PRJNA202911) | soil metagenome | biome: Subtropical and temperate rainforests or woodlands; isolation source: soil samples (1 kg each in a 20% v/v slurry with milli Q water) were... ...
TTCCGGCAAACAAACATGGGGCAACCTGCCTGGCGCCGCACTAAGCCTGGCGATTGCCGAAGCCGCCAATGCGGCCAAACGCTTCACTTTATTGCTGACTGCCGACAGCCAGAGCGCCGAGCGCCTGGAGCAGGAGCTGAAGTTTTTCGCCCCTGAGTTGCCGGTGCTGCATTTTCCCGACTGGGAAACCCTGCCCTACGATCTGTTTTCGCCGCATCAAGACATTATTTCCCAGCGCATCGCCAGCCTGTATCGCCTGCCCGAGCTGAGCCACGGCATTCTTGTAGTGCCGATCACAACCGCCCTTCACCGTCTCGCTCCGAAGCGCTTTTTGCTTGGTAGCAGCCTGGTGCTGGACGTTGGCCAGAAGCTCGATGTGGAGCAAATGCGCACGCGCCTGGAAGCCACCGGCTACCGCTATGTCGAAACGGTGTACGAGCACGGCGAGTTCACCGTGCGCGGCGCATTGATTGACCTGTTCCCGATGGGCACCAAGCTGCCCTACCGCATCGACCTGTTTGATGACGAAATCGAGACCCTGCGCACGTTCGACCCGGAAACCCAGCGCTCCATCGACAAAGTCGACTCGATCCGTCTGCTGCCGGCCCGTGAGTTTCCGCTGAATAAAGAAGCGGTCACCGGTTTTCGTGCGCGTTTCCGCGAGCGCTTTGACGTCGACTTCCGCCGCTGCACCATCTATCAAGACCTCAACAGCGGCATCACGCCGGCCGGTATCGAGTACTACCTGCCGCTGTTTCACCCTGTTCGACTACCTGCCCAGCGACACCCAAGTGTTCTCGCTGCCTGGCATCGAGCAGGCCAGCGAGAACTTCTGGAACGACGTACGCAACCGCTACGAAGAGCGCCGCGTCGATCCAGAGCGGCCACTGGTGCCACCGGCTGAATTGTTTTTGCCGGTGGAGGATTGCTTCGCCCGCCTGAAAAACTGGCCGCGCGTGGTGGTTAGCCAGCAGGACGTGGATGTCGGCGTCGGTCGCGAACGCTTCCCCGCGCAAAGCCTGCCGGACCTGGCGATTCAAGCCAAAGCCCAGCAGCCGATGGCAGCGCTGGAGCAATTTCTTAACGACTTCCCCGGCCGCGTATTGTTTACCGCCGAGTCGGCCGGGCGCCGCGAAGTGCTGCTGGAGCTGCTCGCTCGCCTGCGCTTGAAGCCCGTCGAAGTGGACGGTTGGAGTGCATTTGCCAGCGGCAAAGAGCGCCTGGCCATCACCATCGCCCCGCTCGACGACGGCTTGCAGCTGGATGAGCCGGCGCTGGCATTGATCGCCGAAAGCCCGTTGTTTGGTCAGCGCGTGATGCAGCGCCGGCGCCGGGATAAAACCCGCGGCGACCATGGCGATGCGGTGATCAAAAACCTCACCGAGCTGCGCGAGGGCGCGCCGGTGGTGCATATCGACCATGGCGTGGGCCGCTACCTGGGCCTGGCGACGCTGGAGGTGGATAACCAGACCGCCGAATTCCTCATGCTCGCCTATGCCGACGAAGCCAAGCTGTATGTGCCGGTAGCCAGCCTGCACCTCATTGCCCGTTACACCGGCAGCGACGATGCCTTGGCGCCGTTGCACCGCCTGGGCTCGGAAACCTGGCAGAAAGCCAAACGCAAAGCCGCTGAACAAGTGCGCGATGTGGCCGCCGAGTTGCTGGATATCTACGCCCGCCGCGCGGCCCGCGAAGGCTACGCCTTTGCCGATCCGAAGCTGGACTACGAGACCTTTAGCGCTGGCTTCCCGTTTGAAGAAACGCCAGACCAGCAAACCACCATCGAAGCCGTTATGGCCGACATGCTCGCACCGAAGCCGATGGACCGTCTGGTCTGCGGCGACGTCGGTTTCGGCAAAACCGAAGTGGCCATGATTGCCGTGCACAGCGGCAAGCAAGTGGCGATTCTGGTGCCCACCACTCTGCTCGCCCAACAGCACTACAACAGCTTTCGTGACCGCTTTGCCGATTGGCCGGTGACCGTGGAAGTGATGAGCCGCTTTAAGTCCGACAAAGAAGTGAAGGCTGCCGTGGCGCAGTTGGCCGAGGGCAAGATCGACATCGTCATCGGCACCCACAAGCTGCTGCAGGACGATGTAAAAATCAAAAACCTCGGCCTGGTGATCATCGACGAAGAGCACCGCTTTGGCGTGCGCCAGAAGGAACAGCTGAAAGCGCTGCGCAGCGAGGTGGATATTCTCACCCTCACCGCCACACCGATTCCGCGCACGCTGAATATGGCTGTTTCCGGTATGCGCGACCTGTCGATTATCGCCACGCCACCGGCACGGCGCCTGTCGGTGCGCACCTTTGTGATGGAGCAGCAAAAGCCGGTTATCAAAGAAGCGCTGCTGCGTGAACTGCTGCGTGGTGGCCAGGTGTACTACCTGCACAACGATGTAAAAACCATCGAGAAATGCGCGGCCGATTTGGCCGAATTGGTTCCCGAAGCACGGATCGGCATCGGCCATGGGCAGATGCACGAGCGCGATCTGGAACAGGTGATGAGCGACTTCTACCACAAGCGTTTTAACGTGCTGATCGCCTCGACCATTATCGAAACCGGTATCGACGTACCCAGCGCCAACACCATCATCATCGAGCGCGCCGACAAGTTCGGCCTGGCGCAGTTACACCAGTTGCGCGGCCGCGTTGGCCGTAGCCACCACCAAGCCTACGCCTACTTGCTAACGCCGCCGCGCAAACAGATGACCCCGGACGCCGAGAAGCGCCTGGAAGCCATCGCCAATACCCAAGACCTCGGCGCTGGCTTTGTACTGGCCACCAACGACCTGGAAATCCGCGGCGCTGGCGAACTGCTCGGCGACGGCCAGAGCGGGCAGATTCAGGCCGTTGGTTTCACTCTGTATATGGAAATGCTTGAGCGCGCGGTGAAGGCCATTCGCAAGGGTGAGCAGCCCAACCTTGAGCAGCCGCTCGGCGGCGGGCCGGAGATCAACCTGCGCGTGCCGGCACTGATTCCCGACGCCTATCTGCCGGATGTGCACACCCGCTTGATCCTGTACAAACGCATTGCCTCGGCGGCCGACGAAGACGCCTTGCGCGATTTGCAGGTGGAAATGATCGACCGCTTTGGCTTGCTGCCGGAGCCGACCAAAAACCTGATGCGCCTGACCTTGCTGAAATTGCAGGCTGAGCCGCTGGGTATCAAAAAGCTGGATGCCGGCCCGCAAGGCGGCAAGATTGAATTTGCCGCCGATACCCAGGTCGACCCACTGGTGCTGATCAAGCTGATTCAAAGCCAGCCCAACCGCTACAAATTCGAAGGCGCCACCCAGTTCAAATTCCAGGTGCCGATGGAGCGTGCGGAAGAACGATTTAATACGGTGGAAGCGTTATTCGAACGCCTGACGCCTAAACAAGCTAAATAAAAAGGACTACTGCATGCGTGCCCTCCGTTATTTCGCCCTGCTGCTCAGCCTGGTAGCCCCGGCAGCGTTTGCCGATGGCCTGTACCAAGTTGAGCTGATTATCTTCCGCCAGGCCGGCGAGCCGATTCCTGCCAGCCAGACCGCCCCGGATGACTGGGCAGCCGGCGTACAAGGTAGCGCCAGCGACTCGCCGCGCAGCACCGCGCTTAACGGTGAAGCCGCCAAGCTGACTCAAGGCAATGGCTACCAAGTGCTGTTTCACCAAGCCTGGCAGCAGAGCATGGGCGAGGCGCCAACCAAGATCGCCATCAACACGGGCAATCAGCAGTTCGGTCACTACCCCGTGGAGGGCACCTTGACCCTGAAGCAGGTGCGCTTTGTCGATCTGGAGGCCAATTTCTGGATCAACCAATTCGACGGCACCGGCTTGCTGACTGGCAGCGAACGCTTGAAGCAGACCGCGCGCCTGAAAACTGGCGAGCTGACCTATCTGGACCATTCCAACCTGGGCATGTTGATTCGGATTAGTCCGCTGTAAAGCGAAATGGGAAATGGGAAATGAAAAAATGCCGCTCAATGAGCGGCATTTTTTATCGGTGAAGCACCTTGTTTAAACGTCTGCCCCCTCGTTCTGGATCCCCGCCTGCGCGGGGATGACGTAGATGTAACCTCAACCTTCGTCGTCCCCGCGAAGGCGGGGATCCAGGTACGGCGAACTCACCTAAACGGCAGGCAGCTTCAACTGGCAAACAAATACGCCTCAACATCCATCCCCGCATCGCGCATCTGCGCCAGCTTGTAGCGCAAGGTGCGCGGGCTGATGCCCAGTCGCTCAGCAGCTTCCTTACGGCGGCCACGCTCGGCACGCAGGGTGTCGATGATCATCTGGAACTCGTGCCGGCGCAGGTCATCGCCCAGCGCACTGCTGTCGCTGTCTTCGCCCATTGGTAGCATGGCGCTGCCGCTGGGCACCGCGACCAAGGTCGGTACTGGCGCAGCCAATGGCGCCAGGCCGACAGGGCCACTCAGGCACAAGTCCTGAGGCTGAATCATGCCGCCCTGCTGCAAGATCAAGGCGCGCTGAATGGCGTTGTCCAGCTCGCGTACGTTGCCCGGCCACGGGTAGCCGACCAGCGCTCGCTCGGCATCAGTGGAGAGACGCGCCGGGGCGTGGTTCATTTTCTTCGTGTGCTTGGCCAGCAGGCGCTCGGCCAGCGGCAAGATATCGGCGGTGCGCTCACGCAACGGACGCCAGCCCAACGGAAATACCGACAGGCGATAGAACAAGTCTTCACGGAAGCGCCCCGCCGCCACTTCGCCGGCCAGGTCGCGGTTGCTGGTGGCCAGCACGCGGATATCCAGGTCAATCGGCTTACGCGCGCCAACCCGTTCCACTTCACGCTCTTGCAGCACGCGCAGCAACTTGGCTTGCAGGCCCAGCGGCATCTCGGAAATTTCGTCGAGCAAAATGGTGCCGCCTTCAGCCATCTCAAACTTGCCAGGCTGCGAGGCGACAGCGCCAGTGAACGCGCCCTTCTCGTGACCGAACAGCGTGGCTTCGAGCATATTGTCGGGAATGGCCGCGCAGTTGATGGCAATAAAGGGTTTGTTCGCCCGCGGCGACTGCTGGTGGATATAGCGCGCCAGCACTTCTTTGCCGGTGCCGGACTCGCCGGAAATCAACACAGTGGAATCGCTTTGCGCCACGCGTTTGGCCAGTTCCAGCAATTGCCTGCTGGCCGGTTCAAGCGCCACCGGACCGTCGCCGTCGTCTTTGCTCAAGCGGCCCAAGGCGTGGCGCTCAACCAATTCCAGCAACGCTTTCGGTTCGAACGGTTTAACCAGGTAATCGGCGGCACCTCGGCGCATGGCGTCCACCGCGCGCTCGACGGCGCCAAAGGCGGTCATCAGTAATACCGGTAGCTGTGGGTGACGGCTGCGGATCAGGCCGAGCAACTGGTGGCCGTCCATACCCGGCATATTGACGTCGCTGACCACCATGCAAAACGAGCCACGAGCCAACTCGGCCAGCGCCGCTTCGGCACTGTCGACCGCGCAGAACGCGTAGCCACCGATTTCCAGCGTATCGGCCAAGGCCTCGCGCAGGGCGCGGTCGTCTTCTACCAACAGAACTTTGCTAGCCATGGACGGTTACTCCGGGAAAATCTGTGAAGCCACCGAAATCAGCGGCAAGACCAGAATGGCGCAGGTGCCGCGACCAGGTCGCGAGCGAAGTTGCAGCTCGCCCTGGTGGGCGCGCGCCACGGCTTTGACTACCGCCAGGCCGAGGCCAGTGCCGGTGGTTTTGGTGGTGAAAAACGGTTCGCCCAGGCGAGCCATGGTATTGGCATCGATACCGGGGCCGTCGTCGCTGATGCACAGGCGCAGGTTTTGCCCACGGACATAGAAGTGAACTTTCAAGTTGGCGCTGCGGCCAGCCGCCTGGATGGCGTTTTCCACCAGATTGAGCACGGTGCCGACCAAGGTATCGCGGTTGCACAACAGCTCACCGCCATGGGCGTCGCACTGCCAGCGCACGTTCATGCCTTGCACATGGGGCTCAGCGGCGGCGCGCAAGGCGTCGTAGAGCTTTTTCGGTGCCAGACGATCAGGCAGCGGCAGTTCGCCGCGGGCGAAGACCAGCATGTCGCGCACCTGGTGTTCCAACTCATGCAGACGCTCTTTCAGGCGGCTGGCGAAACGCTGTTGCTGGTCGACCGGCAACACCTGCTCGGTCAAATGGCTGGCATACAGCAGCGCGGCGGAAAGCGGCGTGCGGATTTGGTGAGCGAGGGAGGCGACCATGCGGCCCAGCGCTGACAAACGTTCGTGACGGGCCAGTTGGTCTTGCAGCTGACGGGTTTCGGTGAGGTCGTTAAGCAGAACAAGTTGGCCAGGCTCGGCGGAAAGCGAGCGAGTGGCGATGGACAGGCGCCGGCCGTTCTTCAGCGACACTTCGTGGCCATCGTCTTTGCGCGGGGCAAAGTTGCGCGCAATCACTTCGCGCCAAAGCATGCCCACCAGGGGCTTACCTAGAAGTGCACAAGCCACGGGATTGGCTTCGCGAACTACGCCATGGCCATCGATAACGATAACGCCACCGGGCAGCACATCCAGAAGGCTTTGCAGACGGTGCGCCAGGCGCTCCTTCTCAGCCAGCTCCTGCATGCGCTGGGCGCTGACTAATGCCAACTCACCCTTGAGTTCGGTAACCCGCGCTTCCAACAGGTTGTAGGAGTCACTGAGCTGGTTGGACATCTGGCTGAACATGGCAAACGCCTGTTCAAGCCCTTGGCGGCTGGTGGCCTCAATGTCGTCGGCGGCAGTGCTGGATGTTGGGAGTGCGGTTGGCTTCATGGTTCTCTCTCACACAGTGAGCCGCCATAAGACGGTCAGTAGAGAGAGTATTAGCAATACCCGTGCCTAAAAAAATATCCTTATTTTTCAAGGCACTATAAATAGCCTAGGAAATTTCGCGTCAATCCTCCGACTCTTCGTCGTCGCGACGACTCATACCGTACTTACGCATTTTCTCTACCAGCGTTGTACGCCGAATGCGCAAACGTTCCGCGGCACGCGCCACAACACCGCCGGCATCGTCCAACGCTTGCTGGATCAGGCCCTGCTCAAGATTGCCCAGGTAATCCTTCAGGTCGAGACCTTCTGGCGGCAGCATGGCGGTAGAGTCGGTGCTCGGCACCGGAGAATTAAAGGAGAAGCGCTCTTCCAAGTCGTCACGCACGCTGGTGGCTTGCTGATCATGCTCGTCGTCGACTTGACGGAATTTCTTCGGCAGCTCCAGCACCCCGATCACACCATAGGGATGCATGATTGCCATGCGTTCCACCAGGTTGGCCAGCTCGCGCACGTTGCCGGCCCAATCGTGGCGGCACAGCGACATGATGGCCGCAGAGTTAAAACGGATCGAACCGCGCTTCTCCACTTCCATACGGGAAATCAGCTCGTTCATTAGCAACGGGATGTCTTCTACGCGTTCGCGCAGTGGCGCCATCTCGATGGGAAATACGTTGAGGCGGTAGTAGAGGTCTTCGCGGAAAGTGCCCGCCTCGATCATTTGCTCAAGGTTTTTGTGCGTCGCGGCGATGATGCGTACGTCGGCGCTTTGCGTTTTGTTGCTGCCTACGCGCTCGAACGTGCGTTCCTGCAGCACGCGCAGGAGCTTGACCTGCATGGGCAGCGGCATATCGCCAATTTCGTCGAGAAACAGCGTGCCGCCGTTAGCCAGCTCAAAGCGCCCTGCCCGGCTGGTAATCGCGCCGGTAAAAGCACCCTTCTCGTGGCCAAACAGTTCGCTTTCCAGCAACTCTGCCGGAATTGCCCCACAGTTGACTGGCACAAAGGGCGCATCGCGGCGCTTGGAGTGATAGTGCAGGTTGCGCGCAACCACTTCTTTGCCAGTGCCGGACTCGCCGAGGATCAGCACGCTGGCTTCGGTGTCGGCCACCTGGGACATCATCTGCCGCACTTGCTGAATGGCCCGGCTGGTGCCGACCAAACTGCGGAACAGATTGGGCTCACGGGCACGCGCGCCGCGCGCCTGGTCGTACATTTCGCGGTAGACCTGGGCACGGTGCAGAGAATCGAGGAGCTTGTTGTAGCTGGGGGGCATTTCCAGGGTGCTTAGCACCCGACGGCGGATGTCTTCCGGCCATTCAGCAGGAGCGGCCTCGCCTACTAGCAGGATGGGCACCTGCTCATCCCAAACGGCCAGTTGCTTAAGCAGTTCCAAGGAGCCGCCTTTAGCGGTGATATCGCCAAGCAACACGCAACCTACATCGCGGGTACTGTTAAGCGCCTCAACCGTCTCACGCCAAGCCTGGCTGCTGCAGGCCAGGTTTTCTTCCCCAAGAAAATTAAGAATTACCGCCAGATCTCGGCGGCGCTCACTGTTGTCATCGACCAGCAATATTTTGGTTTCACGCCACATAGTGTCGGGTTCTAATCCTGGGAGTGAAGGAGGCGCCTATTACAAAAAGATAAAAAGACGCAAGCAATTGGCCACTAGTAGAGTCAATTTTTTGGATGCAGTCAATTTTATGACGTAATTTTTTCTACCCAGTTCAACAAGGTACGGCGATGTATTGGGGATTTAACGCAGAGGTATGTAGCTAACCCCCTCGATAAGAGGTTAGCTACAAAGAATTGACTAGCCAAACATCTGATAGATTTTGGCACTTTGACTGGACTTAACGAGCAGGGTCAGCTCTTCGCCTACCGCTTCACGTTTACGCACACAGGCCGCAGTAAGTTGGCGATAAACCTCTACCAAAGCTTCCATTTGCTCGCGCAGCGCTTCTTCAATATCAGCACTGTCGGCCATGGCTGCACTTACCTGCTCACGGCACGAGCTGTCCAACGCGCCAATGCGCTCCCAATCTTCCTTCTGAAAGGCATCGATCAGGGCCAAGCGGGTACTTTCGATTTGTTGTAGCACGGAATTTGCCATCTTTTTTCCCTCACCCAACATCACGGTGCAATCGCATCCCAACCGGATTTGACTTCACGCAGCAGACCGGATACCTCGACCAGCGGGGTGGGGTCATTGCTTTTGTTGGCTTCCAGCATGCGGGTGATCATGTATTCGTACACACGATCAAGGTTCTGCGCGACTTCGCCGCCCTTGCTCATGTCCAGACCTTCACGCAGACCGCCAATGATACCGATGGCTTTGCTGATGAGTTCGCCTTTAAGCGAGGCTTGACCGCGGGCCATGGCGCCTTGGGCTTGAGCCAAGCGTTCCAGGCCGCCTTCCATCAGCATCTGAATCAAACGATGGGGACTTGCTTCAAACACTTGAGACGACACGCTCACTTGCTTGTACTGATTCATCGCCGCCATCGCTCTCATTTTGCAAACCCTCGTGAACCGTTGTTTCGATATTCAAGCTATCGGCGGGTTTCGTGGGAGCTTTAAGCCCGTCCGTACTTTTCTTCATCAAAAAAAGCTATCGGCCGGGCGAGAATTAGCGGGACTTAATTCTTCTTGACCAGGCCAGGCAGACTGTCCAACTGCGACATGAGACCGCTGCTGGTGTTGGTTAGCTGCGACACCAGGGCGTCCATGGCGTTGTACTGCTTGTACAAGCGCGTTTGCAACGCGGTCATGCGCAGGTCCAAGTCTTTCTGCTGCTTATCGAGGCTGGAGATGGTATCGGAAAGCTGATCGGTGCGCTGCTGCAGGATTCCGCCGCCATCGGTATAGGGCTTGAGCTTAGTCGTAAGGCGACTCGCTAGCCCATCATCACCGGTGAAATAAGCGGCCACGCCCTCATAGTTTTCACTGATGGCGGTATCGAGCTTGGCGCTGTTGACCTCCAGCGTGCCGTCCATTTTCGTGGTGATACCTAGGTTGGCGAGTGCCGAGATCGCACCACCATTTTCCTGATTTGCCACCAACTCGCTGCGCACCGAACTGACCAGCGAGCGCGCCGTGGAATCACCGGCCAAACCGGCAACGACCGGATTGCTATTGGCCACGGTGGTTACTTTGGTCAGCGAGCTAATAGTGCTCATCATCTTGTTGTACGCGGTGACGAAGTTCTGCACGTTGGCTTTAACGGCCGAGGTGTTATCGGCAACGCTGAGCGTCAGCGGCTCGTCGGTTTTAGTGGTGCCGGTCAGCTTGATGGTTACGCCATCAATGGCCTTGTCGATGGTATTGGAATCGCTCACCACATCCAGGCCATCAATAGTCAGCTTGGCACTTGCTGCAGTAGTCAGGGTTTTACCCGCCTTGGCGACGGCGGCGTCGTATTCGGCGGTGCTGGCGAAGCTGGTGGGATCCAGCGTGGCGCCCGGGAATGTCAGGTCTTCCAGAGAGGCTTTACCGGTACCGGTACTGGTGCCGGTCATGGTGATGTCGTTGCCATCGCCCATCTTGGTGCTGCTCAGTACCAGACGTGAACCCTGGCTGTCAGTCACGATGGTGGCGCTAAGGCCGGCCGTCTTGCCCTGGGCATTGATCGCATCACGTACACCGGCAAGGGTGTTGTTGGTGCTGTCGACATTGATGGTCAGCGCCGTATCGTTGCCGACTTTAATCTCCAGCGAACCGGTGTTGAACGCGGTTGTGCTGCCACCGCTGATCGCTGCGGACGCAATTTTGCTGCTGCTGGCCAGCTTAGACACTTCAATCTTGTAGCTGCCGGCAATCGCACTGGCACTGCCGGTGGCGCTGAGCGCAGACGTATTTGTCGAGGTAGCCGACTTGGACAGGAAGCTGGTCGGGCTGTTGAGCAGCGACAGCGCGGTCTGAAACTCGCTCACTGCGCTCTTCAACGAACCGAGCGAGGTCAGCTTGGTCGTTGTTTTCGATTCGAGCTTGTCGATCTGGTTTTGCTTGGGCGCTTTTTCCGCCGCCACAGAAGCCTTCACGATTTCGTCAATATTGACGCCCGAACCAATGCCAGTTACGCCAGCCATCTCGCACCTCCGTCAAAAAAACGTCCCGAATTCCCTGGGGAAACGGGTCTGGCGAGTTGTACTCAAGAACCGTACCAACTCACGCTTTAGCCTCGAACATAAGGCTGCGAATATCTTCCAGGCGCTCAGCCAGCTTGAGCAATTCCTCGGATGGAATCTGCCGCACTAACTTGCCTGAATCTGTGTCGATAACTTTCACAACAACTTCGCCACTAGAGTCATCGACGTTGAAATTCAAACCGCGCTTAACCGTTTGCACGAATGACTGAATATCAGCGACTGCTGCGTCAATGCTGCCGCTATCGGCCTGAGCGTCAGAGCTGCTATCCGCGCTAGCAGCAGACGCAGTCTGTTTCGCCGTCTGCTGAGCAGACCCTACCGCAACAGCCGCATCGCGTGGTTGTCTGGGAAGACTAGCAACCGATGTAATATTGGAAACATCCATTTTAGATACCTCACAATGGCCAAATGGGAGGAAGGGTCATCCCCTTCCTCCCACCGATATTGGCACCTCTTCCTGCGTTATTGCAGCAGGCTGAGAACCGACTGTGGCAGTTGGTTAGCTTGAGCCAGAATGGCGGTACCAGCTTGTTGCAGCACTTGGTTTTTCGACAGCTTAGCGGTTTCAGCTGCGAAGTCGGTGTCACGGATCCGGCTACGAGCAGCGTCAGCGTTCTCAGAAATGTTCTGCAGGTTGCTGATGGTGTTATCGAAGCGGTTCTGTACAGCACCGAGGTCCGCACGCTGAGCATCAATGTTTTGCAGTGCGTTGTCGATTACCGCGATTGCACGTTGAGCGCCGTCGGCAGTGGAGATATCCACATCCGAAACAGTGTTCAGGTCAGCAGCCTGGTCACCAAACACTTCAGTCGAAGTACCGGTCAGAGCGTAAGAGTTCGGAGAGTTCAGCTCTACATAACCGATACCCTTACCACCTGAGGCACGAACGTCAGTCGCTGCGCTGAAAGTACCGTCAGAACCTTGTGCGGCCAGGTTGATGGTACCGGTCGACGAAGCAGTGTCAGCACCGAACACGATGTTTTCACCAGTGGCCGAAGTAATGGTCACTTTGTCAGTTTTTGAATCGTAGTTGGCAGTAACGTTCAACTTACCAGCGTTCGAGTTGATCTGATCCGCCAGACCTTTGGAGTCAGTTACACCTACGATGGCTACCGATTGGCTGCCTACGCTCAGCGAGAAGCTTGCTGCGCCGGAGGTGATGCCGACTTCTGCTTGCACTACGTTACGAGCCGAAGCGCTCAGGCCAGAGATGGCGCCGTCGAACTTGCCGGCAATCGATTTAGCGCTGTCACCGGAAGTGACGGCTACGTCTTTAGTCTGACCGCCGCCCACCACAGTGATGGTGTTAGCGCTGAAACCGGCGCCGCTTGCCGCGATGCTTGCCGATACAGTGCCGCCAGCAGCCGAAGCACCAGCGCTGTCAGTGGTTGCGCCGCCACCGATCTGGTACGAACCCAGGGAGGTGGCAGAAGCGTTTTTCAGCGAAACGTCGATGGTTTCGTAAGCGTTGGAGCCCACTTGGAAACTGGTAGTACCGAACGAACCGTCGAGCAGTTTGCGACCACCGAAAGTAGTGGTGTCAGCGATACGGCTCAATTCAGCTTGTTGGGCCGACACTTCTTTTTGCAGAGCGGCACGGTCAGTGTCGCTGTTCGAACCGTTGGCTGCCTGAATGGACAGGTCACGGATACGCTGCAGAATGTTGGTCGACTGCTGCAACGCACCTTCAGCGGTTTGCGACAGCGAGATACCGTCGTTGGCGTTGCGGGTTGCTACGTTCAGACCGCTGATTTGGTTAGTCAGACGGTTGGAGATCTGCAGACCGGCGGCGTCGTCTTTGGCGCTGTTGATGCGGTTACCGGTGGACAGACGTTGCAGCGAAGTATTCAGCGAACTGGACGAAGCGTTCAGGTTGCGCTGGGTGTTGAGCGAAGCGATGTTTGTGTTGACTGTAAGTGCCATTTGGGCGTCTCCCGAGTACCTAGTATTTGCCTGAGCTTGCGACGTTCGGTGCCTGCAGCTCAGGCGCCCCTAGAATTCGCATTCGAAGTGTTTATCGGCGCTTGTTCTCTGAGCTTTAGCAAAAATTTGATTTTTTTTGCTGGCTGCTTGCTGAACCGGCGCAAACCGTATCCACGTCTTCTGTATCGGCAGAGCCCGCAGAACTAAAGGGTTTCGTACAACCTTTTATCTGCAGATGATCAAGAAACAACCAATCATGGCGTAGGCAATGTCGTTTTCGTGACGTCAAACTTCAAACAAAACCGTCAGTTACAACCGCTCATCGGACACCAACAGCTTTTCTGACGCCCACAAAAAAGGGCCAAGAATTTAATCGTTAGCCCCCTTTTCTTCCTGCTTAAGTACCGATAGCCACGTTAGTCAGGCATCCATGCCTTGGCCCAACTGCGTACGTTCTCGCCTTCAAGCATCCAGTCGCGGCGAATGATGGTCTGCAATTCATCGCCCATTTTTGCCGTGGCGTCCAAATCAGCAAGATGCATGCGCACTGCATCCACCCAATCCCTGTAGCGATTTTTCACCCGCGTCACCGGCAGATCGCCGCGATAGCAGATGGCATCGCTGCAAATAACAGGGAAGCCCAGGAAGCCATACTCCAGCAACCGCAAATTGCTCTTGCAATCGTTGAACTGATTTTGCTCCAGCGGCGCCAGGGCCAAATCCAGGTTTAGCGATGCCAACATGGCCGGGTACTTGTCGATAGACACGCCCGGATAAAACTCCGCCACATAGGGTTTGACCTTTTCCGGGCACAGACCGAAGAACACCCACTCCACCTCGTCGGCCAGATCGCGCACCACATCGACGATCAGCTCCAAATCACCGGTATGCCCTACCCCGCCCGCCCAGCCAACCCGCGGCTTGCGGCCGACGCGGCGCTGGCTGTTAAGGCCATTCCACCAGTTGGTGGGCAACCGGTTTGGCGCTACGACTACATCAGGGTGCATACCGGCCAGTGCTTCGGCTAACGGTTGGGTCGACACCACAAAGCGGTCGACCATCGTCAGCGCGCGCCGCAGCGAGCGCAAAACGTCTTTGGGCATATCGGCGCGGTGCACGCTTTTCAGCGGCAGATTGGGCAAGTAGTCGTCCAGCTCATAAACGCGGAAGGCGCCCGACAGCTGCTTGATATCGGCAATCGCCTCCAACTGCTCATCCGTCACCTGGCGCTGCAGAATAATCACGTCAGCCTGAAAGCGCTCCAGCTCCACCGGATTCAACAGGGTTTCGCTAATCACGCCGTCGGCCACACCTTCACGCTGCATCGCGGTAAAGGGTTGGCGCACACGGTAATGCCCGCAACCGGTGCGATCGGCCGGGTGGGCGAGAACACGCGGCAATGGCGCTTGAACGAATGGCTGCCAGATCGCTCCGCGAATCGGGTCCAGTTCAAAACCTTTGTTGGCCAAGGTCAGGTTGGGGTTGTACGCCGGGTCGCGGGCCAATAGCGGTAGCCACTTCTGGTACATGGCGTCCTGCTCGGAGCGGAAACGTTTGAGTTTCTGCTCCTGCGCCAGTGTTTCGACCCCGGATTTCTGGCTGACGCTACCTTCGTGCAGAAGCACCGAATACGGCGTCCACACGCTCAGGTAACCGGCCTCGCGCACCTTCAGGCACAGGTCAACATCGTTATAGGAAACCTTGAATGTCACCTCATCCAGACCGCCAACCGCGTCATATACCTCTTTGCGGATGATTAGGCAGGCAGCGGTGACCGCCGAATAGTTCTGATCGACCAGCAGACGGTGCATATAGCCGGCACTGTCACCGGCATCGCCGAGAAACGGGTGATCCGCCGGACCACTCAGGCCCAACACCACACCGGCATGCTGAATCTTGCCATTGGGGAACAACAGCTTGGCGCCGACGATACCCACTTCGGGACGGCGCGCATGGTTAAGCAGCTCGTGCAGCCAATCCTCACGCAAAATCGCCGTGTCATTGTTCAGCAGCACCAGGTATTCGCCCTTGGCCTGCGCCGCTGCGGCGTTGTTGATGGCTGAAAAATTGAATGGTCCAGGGTAGCGAACCACCCGAATCTGCTCGCTATTGAGTTGCTCGATACCCGCCAGCCAGCTCTTCGCTTCTTCGGTTTCGCTGGCGTTGTCGATGACCAGAAGTTCGTAATTCGTGTAAGCGGTTTTCTCCAGCAGGCTTTCCACGCAGCGTTGCAGCAACGGTAACTGATCCTTGGTCGGCACCAGAATTGATACCAGCGGCTGCTCCGGATAGTCGTAACGCACCCGGTTAAAGCCAGGCAGCACGCCCTCCTGCATCGTGTGGGGTACGCCAAGCCGGGCCAAATGCTCACCGACCACTGTTGCCGAATGGCTGCGCACCTCGTCGCTAGACAGCCACTGGGCAAATGGCACAGCACTATGAATCAGCACCTCGGGAATATGGCCGACGCTATCGAGGCCAAACGACTCCACGCAACGCAGTTGGAAATCCTGCACCGCCAGCCCTTCAAACTGCGCGCGAAGACCGCCCAGTTGCTCCAACGCCTCGCGCGATACGCACAGCGAACGCCCGGTGTAGGGATAACTGCGCAGTAGATCGAGGTTAAAGTCCGGCTTGAAGATAGGTGCGTGCGGGCCTTGCTCGCCTTGGCTGTCTTCGTCGCTGTAATAGCAGCCTGCCGGCGCACCCAGGGCGCGCTCCACTACCAATGCCAAGGCATGCGGCTCCAGGCGGTCACCCGCCGGCAGCAGATACAGCCACTCGGCCGTGCTAGCCAAGGCGGCATCGCTTACCTGTTGCCAATCACCCGCAACCACACGATGTGGCGCAGCATATTGCTGGCCTGCCAGACTCTCGACAGTCGCCTGCACAGCCGCCTCATCGCTGCCCGGCAAGGCCAATACCAACACCTCGATTGTCGGCACCTGCTCGGCTTGCAAGCGCCGTTCAAAGGCGGCGAACACCTGTGGCGTCAGTTTGTGCAAATAGCCCAAGCTCGGTTGAGCAACGGCTGCGTTGCGCATTTCATCATCCAGGCTTTGCAGAAACTCGCCGCGCGCCTGCTCAACAACGGCATGTACCTGCTGCCCATGGCGGCCATATAGACGACGGAACAGCTCAGGGAAATTCTTGCGCTCACGGGCGCTCATACGCTGCTCAGGGCTTTCCTGACGGATATGCACCTGCACGGTATGTTCCTGCACATGCTCCACCGGGTAACGCGCTGACAGTTTCAGCAGCATGTCCCAGTCTTCCAACGCCGGCAGTTCCACATCAAAGCCGCCCACTTCATCCAACCACTTACGCGGGTGCGACCAGGCATTCACCGGAATGAAGTTCTGCACCAGCAGATTCTCCCGGGAAAACGCTTCGTGCTGCGGTGAAGAGCTGCGCGACAGCTCCTGTCGCGTGCCGCCCTCCAGTGTTTCCAGCACATAGCTGGTGTCGGTGTAGACCAACCGCTCGCCCTGGGCATGCGCCTGAGCATGGCGTTCCAGGTGCTGCGGCAACCACATGTCGTCGTCATCGAGGTAACAGAGGTTCACCCCGCGCGCCTGGCGAATGCCGCAGTTACGCGCATTCGACAAGCCGCCATTACGGCCCAGGGCGGGAAGTCGTAACCTTGCAGCACATGCTCCACCGGCGCGCCGGCGTCGTTGATCAGGATGACTTCGAAATCTTTGAAGGTTTGCGCGGACAAACTCGCCAACGCATCCACCAACAGGTCGGCGCGGTTGTAGGTGGTAAGAATGATCGAGAAGGTCGGCCCCTGTGCTGCTGATACCCCGGTTTGCTGGTCTTGCTCAGCAAACAGCGCCTGTTGAATGGCCGCGCTGCGCGCCGCAAAACGCGCCTGAGCCTCAGCTGGGAAAGCCTGAATACGCTGGCTATACAGGTTCCAGATAGGCTGTGCTGCCGCCACCATGCGCTTTCGCACGGCCGGGTCAGCCAGATTCAATTCGAGAATTTCGGTGTGTTCGGCCAGCGGTTTATCGCTGCCGTAGAAGGTGTTGGATATCTGCCCACCATGCACGCGGTAGCCAACACTGGGCTGGTGCAGAAACACAAAATCCGGTGCGCTGCGGGCCAGGCGAATCCACAACTCCCAATCGCCAGCAAGCATATCGCTGCGGTGGATAGTGCCATCGGCCTGGGTAATAGTGTCGAGCATGCTGCGGCGGAGCATGACCGCCGACGGGGTGATGTAGTTGTCGAAGCTGAGCAGGTCGACCACCTCGTCGCGCCCGCCGCTATAGGACTGCGGACGATGGCCCGGGTGCTGGGCGTAGTTCACCAGCGTGCCCTGCTCGTCAATCCAGTTGCACTGGGTATAACCCAAGCCGGCCTGCGGGGCCTTATCCATGGCCGCCACCAGGGAAGCCAAGTGGCCCGGGTAGATCACGTCGTCCGAACCCAACACCACCACATAGCGGCCGCTGCCGGCTTTTACACACTTGTTGTAGTTGCCGGTCATGCCCAGGTTTTGGGCGTTGACCTCGAAGTGAAAGCGCGGATCGTCGGCGTAACGCTGCAAAATCTCGACGCTGTTGTCTTTTGAGCAGTCATCGAACACCAGCACTTCGAACGTCACACCCTGTTGGGCGAGGATTGAGTCGATGGTCTGGCCGATAAAGGCACTGTTGTTGTACGACATAACCGCGACGGTGACATCCACGCTGGTCTGCTCCTCGGCAAACAACGCCTGGCGCCCGCGAAGGGTCCGGCGCCGCTGGTTCAATTCAGTGAAAAAAGTCTGCGCATCGGCGGCGCGGCCAGGGCTGATAACCGCCATACGCGCCCGGCGGTTTGGCTCATCGGCGGCCAGCCATTGCTGCAAAGCGGCAATAGGGATTTCCACATTCCAGTGGAACACCACCGAATGGGTGCCGGGCTGCCCGACCACAGGCAGGTACACCAGGCGCACGTCCACGGCTGCAGCCAAGGCATGAAAAAACCAGTACCACATCTGTGGGTTGTCTTGGATCAGCATTACCAGGGTGCTGCCACGGGGCATCCACAATAGGTTGGCCGCCGCTGCGCCAGAGCCAAGCACCGCCACTTCCATGCACGACAGCAGCGCCACCTGCTCGGCAAACGAATGGGTTTCCGGCTGAATCAAGGTGAATCCATCGGCTTGTAGTGCCTGGGTCAGCGCCTGTTGGTTGACGATGGTGCGGCCATTGCCGCCGGGCGGGCGAATCAGGTACGTCTTGCCGTTCTCGCCATGGGCCCGTGGGTAACGCGCTTTTACATAGCTGGCCATCCAGGCAATAGCGGTCGGGTACACCTGGTATTCATCGCCGGCATACACATAGCCAGCCTTTGGCTCCCAGATATCGGTGGTATCGGAAAAATGGTAGAGCACGCCCACATCGCAGGCTTGGCCAGCCGCGACGCAAACCGTGCGTTCGCGCGGCCAAAACACCGCCAGGGAATCCATGATCGAAGCTGGCAAGCCCGCCTCCACCAGCACCACGGTCTGCTCCGGAATCGCCGCCTGGTTGATCCAGAAAAACCGCGCCAGCTTTTCGCTCAACCAGTGCGCGTAATTGCCGTTTTCCCAGCCAAAAAACGAAATAGCGTGGGCAACCTGCATAGGCTCGCCGGCGCCGCAGTAGAACTGGCAGCTATCCCCATCAGTCAGTTTCAGACCGTGCTTTTCGTACCACGCCAGGTTCAAGCGCTGGCGGTTGTCGAAAGCCACATCGCAGATGTATTCACCGGCATCGATATCAGCAATACCCGCCATACCGGCTACCAAGCGCACCTGGCGAAACTCCGCGCTGTACTGGGCGTAGGTGGTTTGCGGCGCGCGGCGCACCCCGGCGGGAATGGCGAAATCGACCATCTCCAGCGGCGCGGGCGCCCAAGGCACCGACGATGCCAGCTCGAGCAGGTGTTGGCGGCCCTTGGCAAAACGAGCGGGAACCAGCTTGGCGCTGGCAAATGCACCTTGCAGGTGACTCCACCTTGAAGGTGCAGTGGCAGACATGGGTGAAACTCCAAAGAATTGGGACACGACATCCAGCGCTGTAGCGGCTCAGCTAACCGCAGTGATCAGCCTCTTGGCTTGCTGTTCACCACTTGGGCGAACTGCTCGTAGTCGCGGAAATAATCGTCTTCGCTGAAATGCTCAGAGGCCAATACCATGCACACCGAGCCGCTGGAGAAGTTATCGATTTCGCGCCAGATCATCGGCGGAATGTACAGGCCGTAATACGAGCGGTTGAGGTGGTATTTGAATTTGGTGCGACCGTCGTCGAGCAGGATATCGAAGCTGCCGGACATAGCGATCAGCAACTGGTGCAGGTCTTTGTGAGCATGGCCGCCCCGGTGAGAACCGCCGGGTACATCGTAGAGGTAGTACACGCGCTTGATATCGAAGGGGATGTGCTGGTTGCCTTCGATAAACGTCAGGTTGCCACGCCTATCTTCAATAATTGGCAGGTCGACAATCTTGCAATGCTGAAGAGACATAGAGCGCTCCGAATCCGTATGGAAACCGTCAAAACAAGCTATTTATGTGGCGCCTATAGCGTCGTCTGTTTACCGGCACGCGCCTACCTGTCAAAAAAATAGCAGGGATAAGTTGTGCAAGCTGCAAAGCAAAACTTGCACCACATTGAACTCGCCCCGCGCAGCGCGTCAGCCGCCAAAGCTGTTGCAGGCATCGATTACTTGCTGCACATGGGAATCCGGCAGCCCTGGGTAGAGCGGCAAACTCAATACCTCGTCCGCCAACTGCTCAGACAGTGGCAAGCTCAACTGAGCAAACTCGCTGTACGCTGCCTGGCGGTGGATGGGCACAGGGTAGTGGATAAGGCTCGGCACGCCGCTGCGCTCCAGGTGCGCCTGGAGTTTTTCGCGCTGGGCAGCGCGCAGCACGAACTGATGCCAGACATGACTCCCTACCACCGTCGGCGCCACCGGTAATAACAAGGCAGGGTTGCTGATTTCCCTCAGGTAGCGGGCGGCAATTGCCTGGCGCGCCAAGGCGTCGCTGTCGACGGCCGGCAACTTCACCCGCAGAAAAGCCGCTTGCAGTTCATCCAGACGCGAGTTCACGCCGGGCAAATCGTGGATGTATTTACGCGTGGAACCGTAGCTACGCAGCTTGCGTACCTGCTCGGCCAAGCGCACGTCGTTGGTGGTGACTGCACCGGCATCGCCGAGGGCGCCGAGGTTTTTCACCGGGAAGAAACTGAACCCCGCCGCATCGCCAAAAGCGCCAGCTCGCCGCCCGTTTTCATCAAACGCGCCATGGGCCTGGGCTGCATCTTCGATCAGCAGCAGGTCGTGCTGAGTGGCGAGCGCTTGCAAAGCGCCCATATCCGCTAACTGGCCGTACAGGTGCACGGCAATAATCGCTGCGGTGCGCGGGCCAATGGCGGCCTTCACCGCCTCGGGGTCGATATTAAATGTGCGGGCATCGGGCTCGACCAGCACCGGCGTCAACCCGGCTTCGCTGACTGCCAGCGCCGTGGCGATAAAACTGTTGTTGGGCAGAATCACTTCATCGCGGTCATCGAAACGACCCAGGCTAAGATCAGAGTCAGCGCGTCCAGACCATTGCCCACACCAATGGCGTGCTCCACGCCGCAGGCCTGTGCGTACTCCGCTTCGAAAGCCGACACCTCGTCGCCGAGCACATACCAACCCGAACGCAGCACACGTTGAAACGCCTCGGTGAGCGCCTGCTCATCGCGCAAGTTGAGGGCCGCCAGATCAAGGAAAGGAAACATATCAATCGCCTAGAAAACGCACGACTCGTGCGGGGTTGCCAACCACCAGCGCATGGGCTGGCACATCATGGGTCACCACAGCGCCAGCCCCCACCATGGCACCCGCACCAATGGTGAGGCCGGGAAGAATAATGGCGCCGGCGCCAATCGAGGCACCCTTCTCCACCACGGTTTGCGGGAAGCTGTCGGGGTAGTGTTTGGAGCGCGGCAGGCGGTCGTTGGTAAAGGTGGCATTGGGGCCGATGAACACATCGTCGGCAATACGTAGACCGTCCCACAGGTACACGCCGCATTTGACCGTCACCCGATCGCCGACTATCACGTCATTCTCAATCAGGCAGTGGGCGTTGATATTGCACTCGCGGCCGATCTGCGCCCGGGCCAGAATCACCACGTACTGCCACACCGTCGTGCCGTCGCCAATCTGCTGGCTGTGCACGTCTGCCAAAGGATGAATCTGAGCCATGGGCACACTGCCTTGCTGGAAGTGGGCTTGAGGTTAGCAAGTCGCCAGTGGCACGTCACGGACAGCGCCTCGCCTTGGCCGTTTTTTTCAGTAAGATGAGCCACCTGCACCCGCCCGGACCTGAGCGCATGTCTAACACCCTCGACCGCATCGGTTTTCTGATTCACAACATCGAAATGTTCAATCACTACCGCTCGGTCTGGCAGCACTTGCCCGCTGGTAGCGTCGAAGTGGCGGTCACGGGTCTGCAGAAGGACCATCAACAGATCATCGAAACCTGCGAGCGGGAACAACTGCCCTGGCGCGCCGCCGGTGAGCTGCTGAGCCAAAAGCTGCGCTACGACATTCTGGTCTCCAGCTTCCCTCAGCACTACGAACGCGGCAGCGACTCGCCCTACCTCACCCAATCCATCGGCCAGCACAACCTGCGGTTTATGTATGCCACAGGCAAGGCCGGCTGGAACTTCCAGCAATGGAACGAGGTGTACGACGCCATTCTGTGTTTCGGCCCCTACCAGGCCGAGCAACTCGACTTCTGTCGCGACACGCTCAAAGTGCAAATGGGCTACCCGCGTTTCGACCGGTTTTTCAACCAACCCATCGACCGTGCCAAACGCCTTATCGAATTGGGTTGCGACCCGGCGCGCAAGACCGTGGTATGGCTGCCCACCTGGAAAACCTTGTGCTCGGTGGACCTGTTCGTTACCGCCATCGCCGCCCTGCAGGACCGCTACAACGTGATCGTCAAACCGCACCCGATCACCATCACCGATGAGCCGGCACGCATGCGCCAGCTACAAGCCATCAACGCCTGCATCAAGGAGCACATCGACAACGTCGAATTGTTTCAGCTCGCCGACTATCTACTGTGCGACTACGGCGGCTCAGCCTTTGGCGGTATCTACACCGACCGCAATGTACTGCTGCTGGATATGCCCCACGCCGAAAGCGACCCGCTGGTGGGCAAGGACTCCTCGGATATCTGGCTACGCCAGGTGATGCCGCATATCAGCGCCGAGAACGTCGACCGGCTGCCGGAGCTTCTGGCTGACGAGCAGCTGTGGGAACAGCAACGGAGTGTGCGCCGTCAACTCAGCCAATACTTCTTCGCGCCCTTCCACGGCTTCGCTGCACAGGTGGCCGCACTGGCCATCGCCAACAGCCCGAAAATGCTTAATAAGGGGCGCTGACGGCATGGTCATCTGGTTAATTGGCTTATCCGGCTCGGGCAAAACTACTTTGGGCCGCGAGATCGCCCAACAGTGGAAACAGCAGCAACCCAACACGGTGCTGGTGGATGGCGATGAAGTGCGGCGTATTTTCCGCCAAGACCTCGCCCCGGCCGACTACAGCATGGCCGGGCGGCGAGTAAACGCCGAGCGCATCTTTGAGCTGTGCGCCTGGCTTGATGGGCAAAACATCAACGTGGTGTGCAGCATTCTGTCGATCTTTCCGGATCTACGGGCGAAGAACCGCGAACAGTTGCAGCGCTATTTCGAGGTGTATTTGAACCCACCGTTCGAAACCCTGGTAGAGCGCGACACTAAAGGTCTGTACCGCAAAGCGTTGAGCGGTGAGATGAGCGATATGGTCGGCGTCGACATCCCCTTCCCAGCGCCAGTAACAGCCGACCTGGAAATCGATACCAGCCTGCCAGCCGATATCAGCATTCTGGCTGGCGAGATTCTGCAACAGGCGCAGCAGTTGCCATGAGCCTTCCTCCCTACCCCTACAGCGAAGGCGAGCGCCTGGAAGCGCGCAACACTTACTTCTACAGCGCCTATCACGGCCAAAGCTTCTTTGCCGCATGGCAGGCCAGCCGCCAGCAGGCGTTGGCAAACACACTCAAAGCTCAAGCGTGGCAGCCACAAACAGCACTGAGCGCAATCGACACCCGCGAGGGCTATGACACCCAGCAGGTGCTGAATCTATTGCTCAGCGGCGACCTTGGCGAGCCGGTCAATCGCCGCCTCGCCGAGCACCTGTTACAGCGTTTTGAAGTCAGCAAACGCCTGTACCGGCGCTACACGCCGCAGTTCAAAGCGGTGCTGGACAGTGGCTATGACGATCTCACGTTGTATATCCAGTTTGCCGCCCTGTGCCTGGCAATGCAGGCGCACGCCAAGCCTTTGCCGTTTCTCAATGGCCTACTGAAATGCATCGACACGTTGATCGCCGTACGCGGCCAATTGCCGGCCGAGCTGGGTGCCAATCTGGCCTGGCTGATTGCCGGTGAGGCGCGCTGGGTAGAAAACCTGGCGGGCAGTGTCGGCCTGGAGGTAAGCCCATGAGCGTGCTTGACGATGTGTTGATGATCGCCGCCCACAGCACGCGCTCGCAGGCTTATTTGCAAACCCTGCTGACGGCCAACCTGGCGCCGAGCCATGTCATATTGCTAGGCGAAGCCAACCCGCCCAGTACTGAAGCGCATGCCGCCGCCGAACGCCTGAATGGCGTACTGCTGCCAGACCTGCAGCTGACACTGGAACAGAGCCTGGCTGACGCACAGATTCCCCACTCTGCCCTGGCCACCCGCGACATAAACGCGGTCGAACTGCGCCTGCAAGTCCAAGCGCTGGCACCCAAGCTGATCATTTTTTCGGGTTACGGCGGGCAAATTGTCGGGGCCGAGCTGATTGACCTCGGGATCCCGCTGCTGCATGTGCACAGCGGTTGGCTGCCGGACTATCGCGGTAGCACCACGGCCTACTACAGCCTGCTGGAAGAGCGCCGTTGTGCCGCCAGTGCGCTGATTCTCGACAAGCAGATCGATACCGGTCCGGTACTGGCCCGCAAGCACTACCCGGCACCACCGTTGGGCACCGACATTGACCGGCGCTACGACACGGCCATTCGTGCCGACCTGTTGTTGCAGGTGCTGCGCGCTTACCAGGCCAACGGCCGCTTAGAAGTGGAAATGCAGCAGGAGGTGGAGCACGGCAACACCTACTACGTGATTCACCCGGTGCTTAAACACCTGGCCCTGCTCAGCCTGCCGAGCGGCGAAGACGCTTAAGCGAAGGGCGTGCCGCGGTAGGTGTAGGTTTGGCGCGCCACCGCGAGGTTCATCTGGCGGTTCACCGTGGCCAATACCGCTGGCCGGCGGCGCAGCACCACAAACAGCTTGTCGATATCCTGGGTTGGCACAAAGGCCTCGGTCATCTTGCTGTCCACCAGCTCGAAATAGCGCTCCATGACCTCGAACTTGGCGTCCAGATCACCGTCGTCGCCTGGCGCGCCGGCACCGGGGCCAAACACGTTATGGCTTTCAAACAGTAACCAGCCGTCCTCGGTGGTGAGTTGCCAGAGCTTAGCGACAAAACTCTCAAACTCCACCGACAGGTTGCCGTCGATGGTGCAGTGATTAGCAAATGACAGCACCACGTCGTAGCGCTGGCGCGGCTGCCAGGTGGTGAAGTCAGCCACCTCGTAGTGCACGTTGTGCTGGCCGACCGCTGCCGCCGTGGTGCGGCCGATCTCCACCAGAAACGGGTTGTACTCCACCGCATCCACGCGCCCTGCATGGCGGGCCAATTCGATGGCCATAAAACCATTGTTGCAGCCGATCTCCAGCACACTCATGCCGGCACGCAGCCAGGGTAGAAAACCGTAGTTGGCCAAACGCTCCTGGGTGGGCTTCACCCCGGCCAGGCCAATGCGCTCGTAACCCTGGTAGGCATAGCCACTGCAATAGGGTTTGCCCCACTGCTGCACTTGCATATGCAGCAAACCGAACACGCGATCCAGCAGCGGTATGTGCTCGGGCGCTACCAGTTGGGTAACCAGCACGTCGCGAAAGGTAAAGTAGCGGGCGAGAAAACTGAAGTTGCTGTCGGCGGCGATATTAAATGTAGCCAGATAATGCAGCAGGTCGTGCATCAGCGTGCCTTGCACATCTACATCGCCCTGCTCCATGACCCATTGCGCGCTGGCAGTCTCAACATCATCAACCAGTGCCGGTACCCATATCTGGGTCAGCAGGTTGCGGGTCAACTCTTGCAACTGCGGATGTTGCGCGCAGGTATCCGGCCAGAGAAAACCAAGGTACACCGGGTTGAGCAACAACCGCAGGCATAGGGCTTCCCACATGCCATCGGCCTGCTCCTGACTTAGGCTGGCCAAGCGCTGACGTGCTTGCTGCTCCACTGCGTCCTGAGGGCGCGGCAGACGATCAAGAATGTGTTGAACGGTTTGCAGCGGAAAATGCAGTGCCATGCACAACCTCGTGATCAGTCAGCTAACGCCGTGGCCGGAATAAGACGGTGATACAGCGCCAGATCGCCCGGCTCATCGACCTCGCCCCACACCCCTTGTACCGGCGTCAGCGCGATCGCAACGCCGGCACCGAGCACGCGGCGCAGCAAGCCGGTCATATCCAGCTTGTCGATGCCGGCATCGTCCAGTTTGCTCAGCTCCACCTTCACCTGCGCCCAACCCTTGGGGGTAAATTTCAGCAGGCCCATGTACTGGCCCTGGATTTCCTCGGTGGTCTGACAGCGCTCGCCAATGCTCGCCAGATTGCCGGCGCTGTCGAGCACAAAGCTTTCCGCATCGGCCAGCGGCTCGGCAAACCGCTGCGACCATAACGCTAACCAGTTCGGGTCGTAGGCAATGGCCAGATCGCCCGTCGTAGCGGCTAGGCGGGCAACTGTGGCGGCGGTGTAGACGATATCGCTGTAACTGACAATGCAATCCTCGCTGCTCAGCCAGGCGTCGGCGGCCAGCAACGTGCGCACCATATTGCTCTGTTGCCAGCGCGGGTTTTCAAAGTACTGCACAGGCTCGACAAAGCTCTCACGCAGGTAGCCCCGCACAATGGCCAGCTCGTGCAAGCCAGCCCCACGCAGCGCAGCAAGCTGCCAGTCAAGCAGGCGCTTGCCGTGCAGCACGGCAAAACACTTGGGTTGTTCGGCGGTCATGGCGCCCATGCGGCTACCGCGTCCGGCGGCCAGAATTATTGCGCGGGTCATAATTTAACTCTTCGCTCCATCGGTCACTTGCCGTCCTTCCAGGCAACGCTGCAGCAGCGTGCGGTCTATCGGGTTGAATTGCGCTTCACGCTCGGGGTGCCAGAGAACGCCCACAATCGGTAACTGCCCATGCTCAAAGGCTTCAATCACACCATCGTCGCTACGCGCCAGCACTTGCAGGGGCGCGTGCAACTCGCGGCAGCCCCATTGGTGGTAGCTGTTGACCTCATGGGGCTGGCCGTTAAGCGTCAGGTGATGGCGGGTGCCTACATGCCCATCAACTTTTTCCAGGCCATTGCCAAAAGCATCCAAGAGCAATTGCGCGCCTCGGCATAACGCAAACAGTGGCACGCCGTGGGTCATTGCCAAGGCCAGCAGCGCTCGCTCAGTGGCATCGCGTTCCGGCGCATTGCCGCCGTAATTGGCCAAGTCGTTGCCGCCCGAAAGCACTACGCCGACCGGCTGCACCAACTGCCAATAACCTGCAACGGATTCAGGCAGGTTCGGCACGGGTACCGCCAGAAAGCCACAATCAGCCAACCAGGCAACCAAGCGCTGATCCACCGCGTCACGGCGCTCGCCGCGCTCGCTCAGAACGTCAACACGCTGACTCAGCAGCACCGCCCTCAACGCACAACCTCGACCTTGCGGTTGGCGCAATCAATGCGTAGCACCTGGGCCGCAGCCCACTGACGGTAGAGCACTTCACCCGCACCGATAACGGCCGGCAAGCCCAGCTCGTTGGCGCGGATGGCCATATGCGAGTTGGTACCGCCATAAGCGGTGATAAAGCCAGCAATACGGTGGGAGAAAATCCAGTCAAAGCCAGGATCGGCACTGGGAATGACGACAATGGCGCCCTGCAACTGATCGCGTTGCTGAAAGCTCACCACTGGCGCCATGACCTGCCGCTGGGTAATGAAATTGGGTTCCGCTTGGGGCATATGAAATTGCAGGGCATCCTGCGCATCAGTAATCAGCGGCGGCAACACTAACTGACAGGTTTCGGCGTAGCGCCTGCGCCCTTCTTCGATACTGGAAGCAATAAGCTCGGCAGGGTCGGCGCTGGCGGCATGCAGTTCTTTAATTACTTGGATATTGGCGTACGACATATCGTCGGCGCTGAACCCCAGGTCTTCACCCAACTGACGAAATAGCGACAAGGCATCCGACAGGTTGCGGGTAAACACAAACTTGGCGTACTCGCGCAACTCAATCCCGGCTTGAAGAAAATCGAACAAGCCGACCACATCGTGGGACAGACCGTGCTCGGCCAGTAACCGACTGATTTCGCGCATCTGGTCCAGCGACAAGGCAAAGCGCAGTTGCCCATGGGCGGGCTCGGCAGCGCTGTTGCTCCAGTCGAAATACATATCCGGCGCTTCGTCATAGCGTGGCGACAGAATGTCGTAAGTGCCCGGCCGCAGGTGGCCATAACGGGCCAAAAAGGTGGTGCGATTAAGCTGTACCAAGTCTTGGGTCATTTGCCCGCTGACGGTACTCAAGCCATTAAGAAAGGCGTCGTACTCTTGGCTGTTCAGCACGCCCACAGTCACCAGCGAACGCAACAGCTGCACGGCGATAAAACCGGCCCGCGCCAGCCCGGCAAACGGTAGCGTGCCGTAACGACGGCAGTCTTCCAACAACCAATAAATGCGCGTAACCGGATCGGTGTCGGCACCGAGAATTTCGTCGCGCCGGGCCAGCAACACGTCGAGCTTTTGCCGGTCGGTGCGCCACAGGCCCGTTTCGTTATGCACGATGCGATTGGTCAACTGGCGCAGACTGTCAGCCAGACGCTCACATTCGGCGTCGCTGAAGCCAAACTCACGCAGCGCCTGCAAGCGCTGCGGCAGGTCCAATGTGTAGCAGGAAAACACGATTTCGAACTCAACCTTGTCGTGCAGGTTGGGGGCTGCCAGCAGGCGTTCGATGTAGTAATTCACCAGCTTGTCAGCTAGCGCGCCGTCAATATCGCGTGGGATAAACGAGTTGAAACTGACGCGCACGTCGATATACGGCAACCCATGAAAATGCAGCATCAGCGGAAAGCTGCGCAGGTTGCGGTAGCCGTAGTTGTTGCGCTGATACGCCCAGATCATGTCGGTGACCAGTTCGCGGTACAGCGACAGCGACAAGGGGCGCGGACGCACGCCAATGATTTCCGCCGGATTCCAGTCCGGCATCACCCCAAATACGGTGCGCTCGCCATGCAGAAACGGTTGCGGGCGTATGCCCTGAGCGATGCGGTCGTGGATCAGCCGCACCATCCGCGTGTGGGCCCCCAGATCGGCCACTGGGCCCGTAAGAATCAGCGGCCGCACCTGCAACAGGTACAAGGTGCCATCGGCAACACTGGCAAATTCAATATCCAGCGCTTGGCGACCATAAAGCGTGGCCAATTCGCCCAATAACTCGATGACCCCTTGCAGGGGCAGCGGTACGTTTTGGCTGCTGTGGTGGGCGTAAAAGGTCTTCAGCTCGTTAGAGCGCCCGGAAGTGACGCTATCGGTGCTGCCGCTATTGTCATCGTAATTAACGATGTAATACGGCGCGCAGTTGGTGGGGTCGACGCCAAATGCGACGCCAGCCAGCCCCACCTGTTGCAGCATGGGCTGAACAAATACCTGATCGTTGCCATCTGCGGCAGTTCCGCCCATTGAGCTGATGACCCGCTCAATGGCCTCTGGCAGGCCGTCGAGCGCAACGTTTAGGCAGGACTCGTATTCGCCAGCGGCTGAGGTCTGCTCACCATCTTCCTGGCAACTGCTACTGCGCACCGCCATCAGCGGCCAGTCGCGTTGCTGCAATTGCTTGAGCAACCCAGTCGAATCCGTCCGCCATTGATCGACACTAAACAGCAACTGCGGCAATACCACAGCGCTGCGCAGTACACCCTGCAACTGCTGCAGGTTGCCGGCCTTGCTGGAAAAGCACAGCACACTCTCGCCTACTGCGGTGTGCTGCTTGGGTTCGACATCAGCCTGCGCTGCCCGCATTAACGACTCCGAGGAAAGCAATGGTCTTGGCACGGTGGCCCTGAATTCCCGCGCGCCCCTAGGGCCTCATGCCCGGCGGGCATGTGCGAGTGGCGTTCGAGCACTTAGGCTCTAGCGCATTAGGAGATGTAGTTGAACAAACTCAAGTTGGCGATTTTCACGTAGCTCTGCTGCGCCGCCGAAAGAATGGTGCTTTGCAGCGACAGGCGCGAAATGGCGTCGGCGTAGTCGAGGTCTTCCAGGTCCGATTGCACGGATTTGTTCACCAGAGTGACGTCGGCAATGAAGTCGCCGGTGGAGTCCAGGGTGTTCAACCGCGCGCCTACGGAACCACGCACGGCATCGACCTTGGTATACACCGCGTCGAGGTTGGACAGGGCAATGGCGGCGGAGTCGCGGATTACACGGTTATCCTCGGCAGAATCACCCGAGCCTTGCAGCGCTTTGCGCAGGTCAGAAACCGTATTGAGCAGGCTGCGCTTTTCTTCGTCCGGCTTACGGTTGATGGCGAAGTCATCGCCGTTTTGCGGCACCCCGTCGATTTGTACCCGTACGCCACCGTAACTGATGAAGTCGGAGGTAGCGGTGTTGGTGTCGATGGCGCCGGTTGCCAGCTGCCCCGTGGGCGGCGTGGTCGGGTCGTAGGTGGTCCAGTCGTAGCCAGCCGGCAAGGTGGCCTGGTCGTACACCACGTAAGAGGTGCTGCTAAGAAAATGGATGCCGATGCCATCGGTGGCTACCGGCGGATTGCTCGAGGGAAAGGTGTTGTCGTAAGCAGTTTTATCGGTAACCAAGCCAAGGGAAATGCGCCCAGTGCTGACCGTGCCATCAACGTTGGTACCGACCGTGGGATGGGCGGTGGTCACGCGGTTGGCGTTGAAGACGTTTTCGAACAGGTCTTTGCCGTCGTCACCCAGTGCGATAAAGGTGCTACTGGCCACCTGCACATTGCGTTCGGTTTCATCGCCTTGGTAGCTGTAGGTGCCATCGGCATTGCGCACAAAGGGTTGCTGATCCGACTGAGAACCGCCAAACAGATAATGGCCGCTGGCGTCTTTGCTGTTCATCAGGCTCAGCAATTCATCCTCACGCTGTTGTATCTCGGTACCCAGCGAGTCGCGGTCGGTGGAATCCAAGGTGCCGTTACCGGCTTGCACACCAATTTCACGGATACGCTGCAGCACGGTTCCAATTGAGCTGAGAATAGCCTCTTCGGAGTTCAGGCTGTTCTGCGCGGCGGTGTTGTTGGAGGTGTACTGGGCGTTCAGCGCTTGCTCTTGGCTAAGTTGCAGCAAACGCACGGAAGCCACAGGGTCATCCGCCGGAGTAAGGATGCGTTTGCCGGTACTGATCTGTTCCTGCGTGCGCGAGACGTTGGCGTAGTTCTTCTGCATGCCGCTAACGGAACTGTTAAAGGCCTGGATAGTGGAAATTCGCATAACTAACTAGCCTCAGTTGAACGCGCCAATAAGCGTATCGAACAGCGCCTGCGCGGTTTTGATGACCTGTGCAGAAGCATTGTAGTACTGCTGGAACTGCACCAGGTTAGCGGCTTCTTCGTCCAGGCTGACGCCGGAGAGCGAATCGCGGCTGTTCTGCGCCTGAGTCAGCACGGTTTCCGCCGCATCAGCGTTTACCCGTACCTGGGCGGTCAGCGAACCGACGCGCTCAACCAAGCCGCTGTACGCGTTGTTGTACGTGGTCCCAGTGCCTGCGGCACCTACGCCTACGGTTTTCTGGGTTTGCAGGGCGATCAATTTCAGCGCGTTACGGTTGTCCGCCACACCTGCAGTGTTCTGCCCCAACGTAAAGGTATCGCCCGACTGCGGCGTTCCATTAATGGTGAACTCGTAGGAGTAGGTGTTGTTGGTCGACGGGTCGGTGTAGTCCAAGCGCAATGTGTTGGCTTGGCCAGGGGTTAGCGCGGTGGTCGAGGGCGATACATAACTCAAGGTCGCACCAGCCGGTAACGTGCTAGTGAGGGTGTTGGTGGCGGAGTCAAACGTCAGCGGCAGCCCGGTGCCAAACAGATCTTGCAGGTCGGTGACGTCGATTGGCGACGGCCCGGTCTTCAAATCTGGCTGGCTGATGGTGCCGGTACCGCGGTTGTTGGTAGTTGCCACCGCACGCGCCGAACCGGCAAAAGCCAATTGATCGGCCGACTGCAAGTCCGTACCAAAGTCAAAAGCACCGCGCCGGGTCGGTTGCAGCGTGAAGCGATCACCTGCGTTCGGCGCGCCGTTGATGGTCACGGCAAAGCCCTGATCGGTGGCCGGCGTGGTGCTCGGGTCGGTCATGGAAATACTGTAAGGCCCAGTACCTGTGACGGTGACGTTCATGCTTGCACCGTCGCTCAAGCGCCGGGCGGTGAAGGTGGTGCCGTCATAGTCCAGGCGGTAATCGCTGGTGGTCAGCAGGCTGGAATTAGTGATGTTCATAGAGCCGGTGGCGGTGCCGGTGTTGGTAGCTTGCGCCAGCACCCGCAAAGACGCCGCGGTCGGGTCGTTGATATCGCTGAACAACGGGCTACCGGCGCGGCCAGCCAGATCCAGGCCCTGCCCCAGTTGTTTGTTGACAGTATCGGCGAGCACGGTCGCCATCTGCCCGAGGCTGTTGTAAGACTTGTCCAACGTGGTGTCGCGATAGGCCAACAGGCCGCCCATTTCACCGCCGGAAATCTGCGTGGAGATGGTTTGCGACACGCCATTGATGCTCAGGTCAATCTGGAACTTCGACGGGTCATCAACCCCCGGTTTCGCCGTCAGCGTAGAGGCGGTATTGCCCACCACCAGCGGCTGACCAGTGCCGACGAACAAGCTGACGCTGCCGTCCTTCTGCTCGACGCTCTGCACGCCGATGATTTCGGAAATCTGCCGGATGGTTTCTTCGCGGGCGTCGAGCAAATCGTTGGGCTCGGCGCCGGCGCCGCGGGCGCGAGCGATGGCGTCGTTGTAGCTGGCCACGCTGGCGGCCATGGAATTCACTTGGGTGGTTAAGGCACCGAGTTGCTGGTTGATCAGGCTGTTCTGCTTGTCCAACTGGTCGTACAGGGTATTGAACGAGCTCGACAGGCCGGCGGCTTGCGACAGCACCGCTTCGCGCGCGGCCGTTGACGAAGCATCTTGCGAGGCGGTCTGCAGCGAGGCGAAGAATTTCTGCAACGCCGGGCTGATGCCGGTGGTGCTGTTGGACAGCAAGGAGTCGAGCTGCTCGATCTGGCTTTTAAACGACTGCAGCTCGCTGTTGGAGCTGGTGGCGGTGCGCACTTGGTTGGTCAGAAAGTCGCTGGCCAGGCGGCGTACATCCACCACTTGGCTGCCCGAACCGATATAGCCGGCGCCGGTGAATTGCGAGATGCCGGTTTGCTGCACCGATTCCTGGCGTGAGTAGCCGGGGGTGTTGACGTTGGTGATGTTATGCCCGGTCACCGTCAGGGCGGTCTGCGCGCTGCGCAGGCCCGACAGCCCAATAGATAACAAATCAGCCATGTCGCATCCTCTCTGAAAACTTCATCACACCTGCATCCTTACAAACGCGTGGCGGTGGTTTCGCCCGCGGTGCATCTGTTTGGCGATCTGCGCCACTTTATTGGCGTACTGCGGATCGGTGGCGTAACCGGCCTGCTGCAACTCGCGAACAAACTGTTTCGGGTTGGCGGTTGCATCTAAGGCGTCGTCGTAGCGGTCGTTGTTCTGCAGGAAGCTGACGTAGTCGTTGAAGCTATCCTGGAAGCTGTCGTACGAGCGGAACTTCGCCGCCTCCTTCACTGCCTGACCTCCTTTGTATTCGGTGGTCAGCGCCCGCGCTGATTCGCCCTGCCAACTACCTGCGGCCTTGATGCCGAACAGGTTGTGGCTGCTGGAGCCGTCCTGATCACGAATGATCGACTTGCCCCAACCGGTTTCCAGCGCCGCCTGAGCCACCAGATAGGCAGGATCGACGCCAATCTTGGCGGCGGCTTCCTTGGCCATGGGCAGCATGGTGGCGATAAATTCGTCGGCCGACTTAAACGCCGCTTTGCCAGGCGCTAAAGGCGGTTGCGCCAAGCGCCGGCCGGTGCTGGCATCAACGCCGGTAACGGCCCTCAAATCAGCTTTATTGCTGGTGTTGTTGGCCGCCAACCAGTCGTTCTGCGCCAGCGGCTTGCCGTCGGCAGTGGCTCCCGCAGCGACGCCCGTTGTTGTAGTTGGGACAATCCCGGCCAGCAATCGGTCGGTCAAACTTCCCGGCAGTGACAGGCGGCGCTTATTAATCATCTTCGAGTCGTCGCGCAGCTTGTCCACCGGCGGCAGTTCTTTCACCGCATTGCTGGTGAGCGTCTTGCTGGACGTGTCACTGGCAGCAGTAGCGCCGACACCGTTGCTAGATGTGATTGCGCTGGCCTGATCGGCTTGGGCAAAGGGATTGGCCTTGTGCGTGCCTTTCTGCATTTTCGACATCTGCCGCGCGAGCACATCGGCCAGGCCAATGCCGCCCTCCTTGGACATTTTCACCGACAGCTCTTGGTCGTACATTTGCTGGTAGGTTTTGGCCGCGTTGCTGTTCATGAAGTTGCCGTCAGAGAACGCTTCGTTCGCCTGACGCTGGGCCTTGAGCATCTGGTTGAGAAACAGTGACTCGAACTCCTGCGCAACCTTTTTGATATTGGCTTCGCTGTCGCGGTCTTTGCCGACCTTCAAGTTGCTCAGGCGATTGAGATCGCTGTAAGCGCCACTGTCGAGATTGGCGCCAAGGCTGGATGTCAGTTTCGCGTCCATGGCGGCCTCCTTAGATCACGATCAAGTCGGCTTGCAGCGCGCCGGCTTGTTTCAGGGCTTCGAGAATGGCCATCAAGTCCGACGGCGAAGCGCCGACCTGATTAACCGCCCGGACGATTTCATCCAGCGTGGTGCCCGGGCCAAACTTGAACATCGGCTTGGTTTCCTGCTCAGCATTAACCTTCGAGCGCGGTACCACGGCAGTTTGGCCGTTGGACAAGGCGCCTGGCTGGCTGACAATCGGGTCTTCCGTGATGCTCACGGTCAGGCTGCCGTGGGTAACCGCAGCCGGCTGCACTTTGACGTTCTGGCCAATCACGATGGTGCCGGTGCGCGAGTTGATGATGACTTTCGCCACCGCCTGGCCGGCGTCCACTTCCAGGTTTTCTAGAATCGATAGGTAATCCACGCGCTGGTTAGGGTCCAGCGGCGCGCTGACGCGCACTGAGCCGCCGTCGATGGCCTGGGCCACACCTGGGCCGAGCAGTTCGTTGATCTGATCGACCATATGCTTGGCGGTGGTGAAGTCGGGGCGGTTGAGGTTCAGGGTCAGGGTGTTGCCTTGATCGAAACCGCTCGGCACCGGACGCTCAACCGTGGCGCCGCTAGGAATACGGCCAGCCGAGGGCACGTTAACGGTGATTTTCGAACCGTCTGCGCCTTGGGCATCGAAGCCGCCGACTACTAGGTTGCCCTGAGCAATGGCGTAGACGTTGCCGTCAATACCTTTCAACGGCGTCATCAGCAGGCTACCGCCACGCAAGCTTTTGGCGTTACCAATCGAGGAGATGGTCACATCGATGGTCTGCCCCGGCTTGGCAAACGCCGGCAGGTCAGCATGGATCGACACCGCCGCCACGTTCTTCAGCTGCACGTTGCCGCCGGCAGGCACCTTGATGCCGAATTGGGCGAGCATGTTGTTGAAGGTTTGCACGGTAAACGGCGTTTGCGTGGTTTGGTCGCCGCTGCCATTAAGGCCCACTACCAGGCCGTAGCCAATCAGTTGGTTGGCCCGCACGCCCTGGATAGTGACCAGATCTTTAATCCGCTCAGCCTGCACCGCCGAAGCGGCGAGCAGGAGACAGCAGGCGGTAAGCAGTCGTTTGATCATGACCGGTACTCAGAAAGGGAACAGCGGGCTGATAAAGAAGCGGTCGAACCAACCCGGCTGGTTGGCATCGGCGAAGGCGCCAGTACCCGAATAAGTAATACGAGCATCGGCCACACGGGCAGACGACACGGTGTTGTCCGTGGCGATGTCATCGGCGCGAACCAAGCCGGCAATGCGCACCAGTTCGTCACCGGTATTAAGGGTCATCCATTTCTCGCCACGCACCGCCAGAATGCCGTTGGGCAATACTTCGGCGATGGTCACGGTAACCGAGCCGGTCAGGCTGTTGCTTTGCGCGGCGCTGCTTTTACCGGAGGCGTCACGCGAGCCACCATAACTGGCGTCAAGACTGAGATTGCCGGCTTTCAACGGGTTAAGCCCACTGCTGGGGTTGTCTACCGACACGCCGCCACCCAACAGTGAGGTCAGGCCCAGGGAGGTGGTGCTGTCCTTGGCGATGTCCGAGTTGGCGTTTTTACTGGCCGAGGTGCGCTCGTTCAAGGTGATGGTGATGATGTCACCGACGCGGTAAGCCTTGCGGTCGCCGTACAGGTTGTTTTCAAAACCGGTCTGGTAGATCGAGCCGTTGTTTTGCGAAGCGGGCAACGGTGTGCGCGGCATCACCGGAGCGTAGTAAGGGTCGTTGGGCTTGGGTGGAGGCGCGACACAGCCGCTTAGAGCAACAACGCCAAGCAGCGGGAGAAGAGCAAGCCGTTTCATAACGAGTACCTCACATACATTCATTGCATAAGCAGAGCGAGCCACCGAATGCCTGCCAGCTCCTTATGGCGGGCCAAACGGGCTGTGGCTAAACCCAGCCAGTGGTTAAAGATTCTGCGTAATAAAGGACAGCATCTGGTCGGCGGTAGAAATCACTTTCGAGTTCATCTCGTACGCGCGCTGGGTGGTGATCATGTTCACCATCTCCTCCACCACGCTGACGTTGGAGTTTTCCAGGGTGTTCTGTTCGATGTTGCCCAGGCCAGTCAGGCCTGGCGTACCAACCTGCGGCGCACCGCTGGAGGCGGTTTCCAGGAACAGGTTTTTACCCATCGCCTCCAGACCGCCCGGGTTGATGAAGTCGGCGGTTTGAATGTTGCCAACGACCTGCGGCGTGGGGTTGCCTGCGGTGGTGACCGAGGCCGTACCGTCCTCACCCACGGTGAAGGTGCGCGTTTCGGCCGGAATCACAATGGCCGGCTCCAGCGGGAAACCGTTGGAGGTCACGATCTGGCCATCGGAGTTCAGGTGAAAGCTACCGTCGCGGGTATACGCAATGGTGCCGTCAGGTTGCAGCACCTGAAAGAAACCACGGCCGTTGATCGCCAGGTCCAGCGGCTGCTCGGTGGTTTGCAGGCTACCGATGGTGAACATCTTTTGCGTGCCGACAATGCGCACACCCGTACCCAGTTGCAGGCCCGACGGCAGTTCGCTGTCTTGGGTGCTTTGCGCGCCGGGTTGCCGGCGAATTTGGTAAAGCAGGTCCTGGAATTCAGCGCGATCACGTTTGAAACCCGTGGTCGAGACGTTGGCCAGGTTGTTGGAAATGGTCGTCAGGTTCATGTCCTGGGCGGACAAACCGGTTTTACTGACCCACAGAGCCGGAAGCATGTCTGTTCTCCTCAGGCGCCGCGTACTGATGGTTAGGTGAGTTGCAAAACACGCGCCAGGGACGTGGCGTCGTCTTCAGCAGTCCGCATCATCTTCACTTGCAGCTCAAACTGACGGGACAAGGAGAGGATTGAGGTCATCTCTTCCACCGCATTGACGTTGCTGGTTTCGATAAAGCCGGAGGTCAGCGTGACGCTCTCGTCTGCCAGCAACGGCTCGCTGCCCTTGTAATGGATCATGCCGTCGAGGCCTTTTTCCATTTGCTTGAGGTCGGGCTTGACCAGTTTGATGCGGTCCACCTGAGCAAGCACATTCGGCGCTTCACCGAGGGCACGAATGCTGATGGTGCCGTCCTGGCCAATCTCCACTTTCTGTTCTGGCGGCACGGCAATCGGCCCACCGTTGCCCAAAACCGGCAAACCACTGCCGGTGCGCAACTGACCCAGGCCGTCGATCTTCAAGCTAGCGGTACGCACGTAGGCTTCGCTGCCGTCCTGGGCCTGCACGGCAATCCAGCCCTCGCCGCCAACGGCGACATCCATAGGGTTGCCGGTGTCTTGCAATGTGCCAGGGGAAAAGTCGGTACCAGGGCGTTCGCTCATGGCGTAAACGCGCGATGGAAAGCTATCGCCGAATACCTGCATGGAACGCGCTTGTTCGAAATCACGGCGAAAACCGCTGGTGGAGATGTTCGCCAAATTGTTGGCATGGGCGCGTTGGGCCAGAGTGTTCTGGCTAGCCCCTGTCATAGCGACGTACAGCATTTTATCCATGGGTTTCTCCGAGATTGGGCCCTACCAGAAGGTGGCGGGCTGCGGCTCTATGCAAGCTTTAAAGCAGGCATCGTGCCAAGCTCGAAAAAATATCGTATACAATTGATAAATAAGGAATTTTACAAACAACAAAGGGCTTCCAGAGAAGCCCTTTGCAGGTGTGCGGCGACGGTTTGCCGCCAGCGGCAAGCGCCGGCGACAAAGTACTAACGCAGGTTGATGATGGTTTGCGTCACCGCATTTTCGGTTTCGATGGTTTTGGCATTGGCCTGGTAGTTACGCTGCGCCACGATCAGGTCAACCAACTCGGTGGAGATATCCACGTTGGAGGATTCCAGCGCACCGGCGGTCAACGAACCCAAGGTGCCAGCACGCGGGGTACCCACCACCGGCTCACCGGAATCGGCCGACTGTACCCATTGGGTTTTACCCACTGGCGTCAGACCCTGCACGTTGGCGAAGTTAGCCAGAATCACCTGCCCTTGAATCTTCGACTGGCCGTTGGTGTAACGGGCGAAGATCTGGCCGGTATCGTCGATTTCCAGGCCCGACAGCTGACCTGTGGTGTAGCCATCCTGGGTTACGGCGTTGACCGCGAAGGTGCTGGAAACCTGCGATGAACCGCGGATATCGAGGGTTACGCTGGCACTGGCATCGGCGCCATTGAGCGACCAAATCGGTGGCGTACTGGTATCAGACTGCGCCGGATTCCAACCATCAATACTTAGCTTGTTGTTGGTGTACGTCAGGCCCGCAGTGGTCGGCGTCACACTCGCCAACTGCCCTGCCCCGTCAAACGTCAGGGTTGCGCTTAGCGGCGCCGTGGCGTTCGCCGCCGGTACCGTGGTGCTCTCCGGCGTTTGCGGGTTGCGACCGTCGATCAGCACATTCATGGTCCAGTTGTTTGCCACTGGCGGCACTGCAGAGGGGTTGGCGTTATTGAGGAAATACTGGGTCATGACGTGGGCATTGCCCTGAGCGTCATAGATATTCACCGAGGTCGACGAGGTGTAGCTAGTGGGGTCGCTGGGGTCGAACGGCGTTGTGGTGGGCGCCTTGCTGCTGGAGTTCAGGTTGAAGCTCTGGGTAATCGCCGTGGTGGCTTTTGGCGCCTGGTTGGACGTTTGGATACTCAGGTTACCGACCACGCCGTTCTGCAGCTGGCCATTGGCGTCAACCGAATAGCCCTGCTTGTCGACGATAGCGCCGGTCTTGTCTGTACCGAAGTAGCCGGCACGGGTGTAGCTGATCGAACCGTTATTGCTGGTCACGAAAAAGCCGTTGCCGTTGATGCCCATGTCCAGGGCGTTTTCGGTGTAGTCGATGGTGCCTTGGTTAAACAGCTGAGCCACGTTACCGAGCAGCACGCCACTACCGATGGCATTGCTGCTGGAGGCCAACATGGACGAGGAGTACAAGTCCTGGAACTCGCCACGCGACTGTTTAAAGCCCACGGTGCCAGCGTTGGCGATGTTGTTACCAGTGATATTCAGGTCACTGGAGGCGGCTTTGATACCGCTAAGTCCGATATTAAACGACATGGGATGCTCCTAAACGCCGGGACTGCCGGCAGTTATTGACCGATCACTTGAACTTTGGAAATGCCGATGCTGCCCAGACCCGCCAGGTTCAGCAGCATTTCGCCGCCGTTGATACCCAAGGTCACGCTGTCGACGTTGGCCGGCAAGCTGGTGCCCATGGCCACTTCTTTACCGCCTACCGAGGCGATGGCGTCGAAGCTGTAAGTGCCGGGCGCCATGACCTTGCCGCTGGAATCCTTGCCATCCCACATAAAGGTGACCTGGCCAGTTTTCTGCTGCCCAAGGTTCACTCGCGACACTTGGTTGCCTTTGCTGTCGAGCACGTTGACGTACAGGTTGTCGGTGCCGCTGGTGAGCGCGATGCTGCCTTTGAAGGTTTCGCTGGTGTCCACCACCGCGGTGTCGGTGGACAAGATCACTTTGCGACCAACCAACGACGACGCCTGCAGCGCTTGCGAAGACTGGGTGCTGGAAAGAATGCTTTCTACGCTGGTATTGAGGTTGTCCAGACTCTCTACCTGAGTGAACTGCGCCAACTGGGCGACAAACTCACTGTTGGTTTGCGGGTCCAGCGGGTTCTGGTTGTTCATTTGCGCTACCAACAGTTGCAGGAACTGATCCTTGCCCAGCGTCTTGTCCTTGGTATCAGTGCTCTTGACGGCATACTGGTCCAGGATCGAACTCTGGGTGCTTACGCTATCGACGGCCATTTCTTTCCCCTACGTTCGATTTACTGACCCAGGGTCAGAACCTTGGTCATCATCTGTTTGGCGGTATTCATCATTTCAGTGTTGGTCTGGAACGCGCGGCTGGCGGAGATCATGTCGGCCATCTCCTCCACCACGTTGACGTTCGGGTAGTACACGTAACCGTCTTTATCCGCGGCCGGGTGGTTGGGCTCGTAGCGCGGGGTCAGGCTGCTCTGGTCTTCCACCACGCCCATGACTTGCACGCCACGGCCGGAGTTGTCCTGGTCGGCAAACAGCGAAGCGCTGGCACCGTTCTGCTGGGCTTGCTGGTCGGTGAATACGGTGGCAAACACCGGGTGCCGAGCGCGGTAAGTTTTGTCGACGCTGGACGAGACCGTCTCGGCGTTGGCGATGTTGCTGGAGATGGTGTTCAGGCGCGTGGTCTGAGCACTCATGCCGGTACCGGCGATATTGAAGACACTGGAAAGGGACATGGTGTGGGTCTCCGTTATTCGCCGCGAATCGCAGCAACAAGGCCTTTGAATTTGGCGTTTAGCAGCGTAAAGCTGGCTTGGAACTGCACGGCGTTTTCGGCGTAATTGGATTGCTCGATCTGCTCATCGACGGTGTTCTGGTCAATCGAAGGCTGCGTTGGCACGCGGTAGTTCAAACCGGGGTCAGCGAGTTCCAGCCCTTGCATGGCAATGTGCTGGGTCTGGGTAGTGGCCATGTTGAAGGTGCCGTTCTTGCTCTTATCCGCCTGGGCGGCGAGCACCGAGGCGAAGTCCAGGTCGCGGGCCTTGAAATTTGGGGTATCGGCGTTCGCCAGGTTGTTGGCCAAGACTTCGGCGCGCTGAGCGCGAAAGCCCAATGCCTTTTCGTGAATGCCGAGTGCTGAATCGAAGCTGATGCTCATGTCTGCGAACCTTGCCAACTGGCGAACTGGTTTTCCGTGCAAGACATTTAGCAAGGCGTGTGCCAACTAATTAAAGCCATATACATCAATAGTTTATTAAATTATTTGCCCGTTTTTGCCGAGGGACCGGCAAGACTTTTCCTATGTACGGCAACCATTTCTGCCATGCCGCCGCATGTGATTGCCGCTAGCGGCAATCGGCGCCTCACACTTGCCACTGAGCCATGCGGCAGCAGACCAACACAGCACCACTCTCCTGAAATACCCAGTGCCGCTGTGGGAAACCGGCCTGCGCTCAGCGCGGAAGAAGCCGGCCATTTCAACGACGCAATAGCGCACCCCCTGCGAAGCACCCTACCGATCCACAGAGCGTAAAGCTGAACACTTGAGCGGTCGGCTCGCCTTGTCGCGAGCCGGCCTTTCTCAACCTGCTCGACCTAACAATAAGGATGACCACCGTGACTAACACTCGCCGCTCTCTACTTTTTTTGGCCTGCAGCGCCGCTTTGGGTCTGGCCTCACCCGCCTATGCCCTCTATAGCGGAACCACCCTCACCGGCGCCCAAGTACCAGACTGGGCAGTGGGCAATTACAGCTGCTCCGGTACCCTCATCACTCCACGAGTCATTTTGACTGCCGGCCACTGCACGTCGAGCTACCCCAGCTATGCCTTTTACTGGCGTAAAACCGGCCAACTGTATTACGGCAAAAGCGTGACCTATCCAAAGATTTACGGCCCTATCGGTGATATCGGTATCGTCATGACCGACACCGCGTTCGGCGCTGCCCGTGGCGTGCAGCCAGCGACTGTTGCCAGCTACCAGGAAGAACAGCAATTTTTGCAAAACGGCGACGACGCACTAACTATCGGCACACCCCTGGTCGTGTATGGACGCGACAGCGCCAGCGGCAATTTCGCTACTGCCTCACGCAATACCGATGCCTTCACAGGAGAGTCGCTGCCCAACGGCTACCTGGAGGGAAAGAAAATGTTTTATCGCACCGTGAGCAAATACCGTCTTACTGAACCTGCCCGCTTGAAAGGCTTGATGGAGCACAACTACGCCAACATCTTCAACGCCAACCTGGCGGCATTGATGTACACCGACGCTAACGGCCTTCACTTCACCGATGCCAATGCGGACGACACGCTGGTGCTAACAGCGCCGCCACTCAACACCCGGCCATTCAGCGGCTCGCCGATATTTGCAGGCGACAGCGGGGGCGGCATCTTTTTTCGTCGTCCCGACGGCGGCTTGCGCCTAATCAGCAATGTCTCCGGCACAGCGGCCCATCCGCGGTTGAGCAAGTACTGGCCGTGGATCGTAAAAACATTGATCGATAATGGACTTCGACAGGACGCCGTCCTCCTCAGCCAACAGGTATTGGGTTCGCCGAATTGGGGCTCCAATAACCGCAGGGCCGAGGTCGGCCAGATCTTTGTCTATGACAACCCCTACTCGCGGCAGATTGAATATTTCCGCCTCGACCATCTGGAGGCTGGCGCGCAGTACCAATACTTCCCAATCAACCAAAGCGATAACGAAGATTGGACTTACCTCGGCACCACCTTGCCAGCTAGGAAGGACTTAATTCTGAGATCGATCACGGCAACTGCGCATATTTCGCCGCTCCCATGGTTCAACAAATCGGCGCCGAGGCTAATACCCGCCAAGTAACTAGCGCAGTAATCACACGCATAAAAAAGCCCGAACCAGGTTCGGGCTAGTTATGAAAGGTCAACGGGCGACTATTTCACTTTATAGATGATGCCTGGGCTGCATTGCACCATCTGATAGTGATCCGGCAAGCCATTCAATGCTTCGGATGCGCCAAGGAATAAGTAACCGCCCGGTTTCAACGTGGCGTGAATGCGCAGCAGGATGTCTTTCTTTACCTCAGCGGAGAAATAGATCAACACGTTGCGGCAAAACACGATGTCAAACTTGCCCAAGCTGGCGTAGCTATCCAGCAAGTTGAGCGGACGGAATTCCACGCGACTGCGAATTGCCGGCTTAATCGCGAAGCGCCCTGCCCCTTTAGGATCGAAGTAGCGCTGCAAGCGTTCTTGGGACAGGCCGCGGCCTATCGCCAGACTATCGTACTCACCGGACTTGCACGCTTGCAGCATGGCGCTGGACAGGTCCGTCGCCACAATCTGCACGCCGCCTTTGAGCTGGCCAAGATTGGTACGCTCAAATTCATCGGTGGCCATCGACAAGGAATAGGGTTCCTGACCCGACGACGACGCCGCCGACCAGATACGCAACCGCGCACTCGGGTTAGCCTTGAGCAACTCCGGATATACCCGGTTTTTCAGTACTTCAAACGGATAGGTGTCGCGAAACCACAGGGTTTCGTTGGTGGTCATGGCATCAACCACCTGCTCGCGCAAACCACCACGCGGCATGCTTTGCATGCGTTGCACCAGTTCTCCGAGGGTCTTGATGCTGTTCTGTTCCATCAGCTTGTTCAGCCGGCTGGAAACCAGATACTGCTTGTTGGCGCCCAACACAATGCCACAGGCCTTTTCCAGGAAAATCCGGAACTGCTCAAAATCCACGTTACCTGAAGACACTAGCGCTAGGTTGCTGAAGGGCCGCAAAGCCCTCAGCCCTCATTCCGAAACATTAATGCGCTCAATCACGCGGGAAGCCAGATCATCCGGACGGAATTTAGCGAGGAAATCATCCGCCCCGACCTTTTTCACCATCGCCTGATTGAATACGCCTGAAAGCGAAGTATGCAGGAGGATATGCAACTTCTGCATGCGCGAGTCCGCACGAATCTCGGCAGTCAGCGTATAGCCATCCATTTCCGGCATCTCGATGTCGGAAATCAGCATGATGAATTCTTCTTCCGGACGCTTGCCCTCGTCCGCCAGCTTGCGCAGGAACTCCAACGCCTGACGACCGTCATTCAAGGCCGTAACTTCTACGCCCACCGACTGCAGACAACGGGTGACCTGCTTTCGTGCCACTGACGAGTCGTCAACGATCAGCACATGCTTTGTAACCGCCTTACCTTGGGTCGCCACATCAATCACACCAGCGGTGATCACTTCGGAAACAGGCGCCACCTCGGCAAGGATTTTCTCCACGTCGATGATTTCCACCAGATGCTGGTCCAGGTGGGTCACTGCCGTGAGGTAGTGGTCGCGCCCAGTGCCCTTGGGTGGTGGATGGATCTCTTCCCAGTTCATGTTGACGATGCGTTCTACCGAACGCACCAGAAAGCCCTGAACCTTGGTGTTGTATTCAGTAATGATGACAAAACTGCTTTCCAGATCTGCCAACCCAGCGCGGCCGGTGGCCATCGACAGATCAAGAATAGGAATGGTGCCGCCGCGAATATTGGCCACCCCGCGAACCACCGGGCTGGATTTGGGCATGATGGTGAGTTTGGGGCATTGCAGCACCTCCTTCACCTTAAACACGTTGATGCCGTAAAGCTGCTTACTATCAAGGCGGAATAACAACAGCTCGAGTCGGTTCTGCCCCACCAACTGCGTACGCTGGTTAACCGAGTCCATCACTCCGGCCATACCCTGCCCCTCTTAATTGTTTTGACCACCAACCCCTGCTTAGCCTAGCAGCCGGCACGGGCTTTGCTTTGAAGCTACACATGAAAATGAAAACGCCACTTTTCCGACACTCGCCGCGCCGATCATATGCAGCACTCGGATCATGGCTGGCTTTGCTGGCGTTTGGCCACACTAATTACGCGGCCGCTGAGCTGACATTACCTGAACAACTTATCGGCGCAAGCCAAGGCTTTCTTGAGGTCACGGTTCAGGACTATTTAGAGCGTAGCGAAATCCCGGCGCGGCAAGAGATTCAAATCAAGCAACTCGACCCACGGTTGCAATTGCCTCTGTGCGACGAAGATTTGACCACGTCATTGGAAAGCCCTGCACAACCGGTTGGGCGCGTGACAGTGCGGGTCAGCTGCGAAGGAGCGACGCCTTGGACAATCTTCGTCCCCGCCCAAGTAAAGCTTTATCGCAAGGTGGTGATTGCCATACGCCCGCTCAAGCGCGCGACGGTGCTCAGCCAAGCAGATGTCGCGCTGGTCGAACGAGATGTCGGCCTGCTCACGCAAGGTTACCTGACCGATTTGGACCAAGCACTGGGATCGAAGTTGACCCGCGGCGTCATGACCGATCAAGTATTGGCGCCCGTAACAATTGAACAAGCCGAGGCCATTCGTAAGAGTGACCAAGTGGTAATCAGCGCCAAGAAAGGCGGAATAAACGTGCGCATGCCGGGTGAAGCATTGTCCGGAGGCGTGATTGGCCAGCAGATTCGCGTACGTAACCTGAGCTCTCAAAGAGTGATTCGCGCGCGTGTTGTCGGCCCAGGCGAAGTAGAAGTACAGATGTAGATAGTTTTTTGCGCGCAAATTAGCGTTGGTTTTCATACACTGACGGCCTGTGCGGCGCGGCAAACAGCGGCGGGAAAAAAATTCTAAAGTTTTCTTCACCATCGCCGACAAGCTAGGCAAGCGTCCAAACACTGTCTGAGGTTTTGCATCATGGTCATCGATATCAACCGGCTAAATAATGCCGCCGCGTCCACCAGCACCGGGCGTACCAATACGACCCAAACTGGCAGCCGCAACGATACCGCGAGCGCCACACAGCCTGCTGCCCCTGCCAATGCTGCCGAACAAAGCACCGCCAAAACCGGTGAATCGGTACAGCTCAGCCAACAGGCGCAGCAGCTGCAAAAAGTAACTGACAAACTTAGTGATCAACCGATTGTCGACAAAGAACGCGTCGCCCGCCTGAAACAGGCTGTGGCAGATGGCAGCTATCAGGTCGACAGTAAACGCGTAGCCAGTAAACTGCTCGATTTCGAATCCCAGCGTTAACCCTTGCCGGGCAACTCTGGGGGTGTTGTTGGACGCCTAACTCCGAGAGTTCGCCATGCACGATAAGACCCTGCTTGATCTATTCAATGAAGACATCGGCACCGCCTCGCAGTTACTTGAACTGATTGACGCCGAGTTCCAAGCTCTCACCGATCGCGACCTTCCCCTGCTGGAAACCATCCTCGCGAACAAACAGCCGCTTCTGGCCGTACTTGGCCAACATGGCGGCGAACGCAACAAGACCCTCACAGCGCTCAAACTCAGCCCCGATCAAAGCGGCCTCACTGCATTGGCTGAACAGTCGCCAATTGGCAGCGAGCTGCTTGCGCGTGGTGCCGAACTTAATGCTTTGCTGGAACGCTGCCAGGCTGCCAATACCCGTAATGGCCGGCTAATTCGCGTCAATCAAGCGTCAGTTGGCGGCATGCTCGGTATTCTGCGCGGCAACTCTGATACGCCAGGGCTCTATGACAGTCGCGGCGGTGCCGCTAGAATCGGCCGGCAGCGCCCGCTCAGTCAGGCCTGAGACCCAACTATAACAAGGCGCAGGGGACGTACAGGCACAACGCCAGTATGCTAGTGCCACAGTATTTTGCTTCGGAGAATTCTGGACCGTGTCCAACCCCTTCGCCGCGGGTGATGGCCCGCAACCACCGAAAGTCCTAAAAGCTCCGTTAGAAGTTTTTGCAGCGTTGCGTCAGCTAGAAGAGCACCGCGATCCGCTGATCATTACGTTTCATGAGCGTTCCCAACGTTTTCAGACCTTTATCATTCAGATCAACCGTGAACGCGGCGTGCTGGCGCTTGATGAAATGGTCCCGAACGATGGCGAACGCTTTCTGAAAGCCGGTGAAAGTTTTCGCATCGAGGGCTTTCACGAGGGCGTGCGTATCGCCTGGGAATACAAGCAACAGGTGCAGGTAGGCCAGATGGAGGGCTCCAACTGCTACTGGTGCCCGATGCCGACCGAAGTGCTCTACCACCAGCGCCGCAATGCTTATCGCGCGCCACTTAAGCAAGCGCAGGCGGTAAACATTGAGCTGGGCGGCGAGCGCCTCAAAGTGCCGATCAAGGGCCAACTGCTGGATATCTCCGCTACCGGCTGCAAACTGCGCTTCAAAGGTGATTTCAGCAAAGGCCTGCAATCGGGCCAAGTGTATGAGCGCCTGGTGGCGCAACTACCATTTGGCGCAATGACCACGGCTGTTGAATTGCGTCATTTGGTATACGACGAAAAACTCGACCTGACCTTTGTCGGCATGCGCTTTCACCGCATGAACGGCCTTGAGCAACGGCAGATTGACCGCTTCGTCTACCAGCTGCAACGCGAAGCCCGCCGCGACGATATCGACGACTAACCTATAAACGTCAAAAAAAACGCCACCTCAATAGGTGGCGTTTTTTATCGGCGCCAAACGGGCCATCAAGTCGACTTGGTATCAGCCGGGTCTTCCACCGTCGTCGCCTGCGTTTGCATCTGGTCGTGAACGATCTGCTCGTCAACCCGCGGGTCCAAGGCCGCCACCAGGGGCGAACTGGTCATGTTGTCGGGCATGGACATATGGTGCAGCGGCGCATCGTCGACCTGGTGCAGGTTGGTCACCGCGTCCGGACGAATTCGCAGCACCAGCACCGCCGCGCAGAAGCACACAAAGGCGAAGAGCATATTCGGGCCGAATTGGCGCATCAGACCGCCCGCAATCAATGGGCCGAAACAGGCGCCAATGCCAAAGGTCACCAGCAAAATCGCCGTCAACGACACCCGACGCTCGCCCTCGACATGGTCATTGGAAAACGCCACCGCCAGAGGATAGAGGCTGAACTGCAGCAGGCTGAGGACAAAGCCGACCGGTATCAGCACCTCCAACGGCACGCTGGGCATCACTGCCAAGGGCAACGCCGCCACCACCAACAAGCCGGCACAGCCGCGGATCAACACCGCACGGTCATGGCGGTCCGACAACCAACCCAATGGCCACTGCACCACCAGTGCGGCAAATACGCAGCAGCCCATAAACAGGCCGACCTGCTCGTTACTCAGGCCCTGGCGCGCGGCGTATAACGGCGCCAAGCCGTAGAAGGAGCCAATGACCAAACCAGAAACCAGCGTGGTCGTCAGCGACTGCGGTACGCGCTTGATAAAAAACCGTGGCTCCAAGGGTGCCGGGCGCATCGGTGCGGGGTGAATTTTGCGGGTCACCGCCACCGGCACCAGGCACAGGGAGAAACACATGGCCACCAAGATCAGCAGCTCAAGCCCCAGCGCCGGGTGTAGCACCAGCACCAACTGGCCCAACACCAAGCCCAGGTACGAGGCAATCATGTAGCCGGAAAACACCAAACCGCGTTGGCTGGCTTCGGCCTGCTCGTTAAGCCAGCTCTCAATCACCATGTATTGGCACATCATGCCTACGCCAACAATCGCGCGTAACACCACCCAAGCCGGCAACCAATCGATCAGACCGTGACCGAGCACCGCCGCTGTTACCAAACCCGCACAGGTGACATACGCACGAATATGCCCCACCCGGGCAATCAGGCGATGACCAACCTTACCGCCCAGCACCAGGCCCAGGTAGTAGGCGGCCATCAGCGCACCCACCCATAGCGAATCGGTTTTATCCGCCGCCAGGCGCAGCCCCAGGTAGGTGCTTAAAAGACCAGAGCCGATCAGCATCAGCAGGCTGGCGAAGTACAACGCTCGAAAAGACTTCCAGATTCGACGCATCGGCTTTCCGAGCGGCTCCTTGAATAAGGGCCAGGCGAGTAACGCTTAAGCTTGGGCGGCCAACACGCGGCGTTCCCAAGGGGTGATTTCGTCAAAGAAGCTGGTGAGCTCCATCGTCTTAGTAGCAATGTAGCCGTCAATGAACTCGTTGCCGAACATCTGCCGCGCCAGCGAGCTGCGCTGCAAGCGGTCTATCGCGGCCTGCATGGTAGACGGTAGACGTAAGGCGTCCGGCACGTCGAATTCGCCTTGGATTGCCGCGCTCGGTTGCAGTTCCTGCTCAATGCCATACAGCCCCGCTGCCAGGCTGGCCGCCAAGGCCAGATAGGGGTTGGCATCGGCGCCAGGCAAACGGTTTTCCACGCGCCGCGCCACCGGTGAGCTGGCCGGAATACGCAGGCCGGCAGCACGATTGTCGTGCGACCAGCAGGCATTGTTCGGCGACGCGTAGGGGTGAAACAGTCGCTGATAGGAGTTCACATTCGGCGCAAACAACAAGGTGAAGTCGGCCAGCGCCGCCTGTTGGCCGGCGATAAATTGGTAGAACGCCGGCGTTGCCTCGCCATCTTCGGCGGTAAAAACGTTCCGCCCACTGCCCTGCTCCACCACGCTCTGATGGATATGCATTGAGCTGCCTGGTGTGTGCGCCAGCGGTTTGGCCATGCACACCACAGTCACGCCATGCTTGAGCGCAACCTCTTTGAGCAGGTGCTTAAACAGGAAAGTCTGGTCAGCCAAGAGCAGCGCGTCGCCGTGCAGCAAATTGATCTCAAACTGGCTGACGCCCATCTCGTGCATAAAGGTATCGCGCGGCAACCCCAGCGCCGCCATGCAGCGATACACCTCGTTAAAGAAGGGACGCAGGCCATTGTTGGACGACACACCAAATGCCGAGCAACCGTCTTCGCGGCGACCATCCAAGCCCAGCGGCGGCAGGAACGGCCGCTGCGGATCCGGGTTTGGCGCGAACACAAAAAACTCCAGCTCGGTCGCCACAACTGGCGCCAGGCCACGGGCGCTGTAACGCGCCAGCACGCGCTTGAGCAAGCCTCGGGTCGACAACCCGGAGCTGCGCCCATCCAGCTCATCAGCATCGCAAATGGCCAATGCGCGCGGCACCTCGCTCCAGGGCAAGCGGTGAATCTGCGTCGGCTCGGCCGTCAATGCCAGGTCGCCATCGTCGCCGCCATAAAACGGCGCTGGCGGGTAGCCGCCCATGATGCATTGCAGCAACACGCCACGCGCCAGCTGCAGCCGGCGCCCCTCAAGAAAACCCGCCGAGGTCATCACTTTGCCGCGAGGCACGCCGTTTAGGTCGGGCGTTACGCATTCAATTTCATCAATGCCGGCCAAACGCTCGGCAAGGGATCTGGGGCCATCAGTACTCATAACGCTCTTATCCTTATTAGAACCGTCCGCACAGGAGCGGCGGCGCGTACAAAATACGCATCGGCCGTTCAGGATTTCAAGCAGCGAGCAAAGATAAACCGTCGCAGCCATGGGCCGCCGGATGAAGAAAGGGAAAACGCGGATCGAGATGGTGTCCCCTGCTGGAGTCGAACCAGCATCTAGCCCTTAGGAGGGGCTTATTCTATCCATTGAACTAAGGAGACAAACGCGGCGAGCCGGCAACGCTGCCGACCGGCCGGCATGTTAACGGCGAGCCGCGTTTTTGTCATGTGCACCGGGTCTAAAAAAACACCGTAGCCCTGCTTCAAGGCCGGCGGTGTTCAACGACCACGATTACGCCGCGCTAACGTACAAGGTCGCTTGTGCGGCCTTATCGCTTTGCAGTGCGCGGCGCAGTTCTTCAGCCTGACGACTGACCGCCAGCAGTGCCTGATCCTTGACATGGCCGTAGCCGCGAATGCGCTCCGGCACCCGTGCCAAGGCCAGCGCGCTATGGCGTTTAGCTTCGTCCATGTGCTGCAGAATCAGCGCCACATCGGCCTCATAAGTGCCAATCAACTCACGCTCGGTGCGCCGCTCCTGACTGTAGCCGAATGGGTCCAGACGACTGCCGCGTAGGAACTTGAACCTGGCCAGCACGGCAAAAGCCTGCAACATCCAGGGACCAAAGCTACGTTTGCGCAACTCGCCGGTGCGCGCATCGCGTTTGCTCAGCCACGACGGCGCCAGATGGAATTGCAGGCGGTAGTCGCCTTCAAACTGCTGGGCCAATTGCCGGCTGAACTCGCCATTGCTGTACAACCGCGCCACTTCGTACTCGTCTTTGTAGGCCAACAGCTTGAAGTAGTTAAACGCCACTGCTTCGGTGAGCACCGGGGCTTGGCCGGGAAAAGTCCGCGCTTCGGCCTCACGCACGCGAGCGAGCAGCGCCAGGTAACGCTCGGCGTAGGCGCTGTCTTGGTAGTCGCGCAAGGTCGCAGCATTGCGCTCGATCCGCTGTTCCAGGGTTTGCTCTTTCTCGGCCAACTGCGCTGCCGCGTTAGGCTTGGCCAATTTCGCCACTGCCTCAGGCGCATGGGCAGCACGACGCCCCCAGAGAAACGCCTGCTGGTTCAGGGAAACGGCGACTGCGTTTAGCTCAATGGCCTGGTTGATGGCCTCTGCGCTTACCGGCACCAAGCCCAACTGATAGGCGTAACCGAGCATAAACAGGTTGGTAGCAATGCTATCGCCCATCAAGCCGGTAGCCAGTTCGGTGGCTTCAACAAAGTGGGTTTTCTCCGCCCCCACGGCCTCGATAATGGCTTGCTGCATGGCCGCCGCTGGAAACTCGGCGTTGGGGTTACGGGTGAATTCAGCGGTCGCGGCCTCATGGCTGTTTACCAAGGCATGGGCGATTTGATCGTTGAGTTTGGCCAAGGCTTCTTCACTGGCCGCCACCACCAGATCGCAGCCCAGCAGCAGGTCGGTTTCGCCGGCAGCGATACGCACCGCATAGATATCGTCCTGCGCAGCGGCAATGCGGATATGGGTGATCACCGGGCCAAACTTCTGCGCCAACCCAGCCTGGTCGAGCACGCTGCACCCCTTGCCTTCGATATGCGCCGCCATGCCCAACAGCGCACCGACGGTGGTCACGCCACTACCGCCCACGCCGGGCAGGAGGATGTTGTAGGGGCGCTCCAAGGTCGGCTGTACCGGCTCCGGCAGCTGTGGAAATTCCGCGCCATGCCCCAGCGCCTCAGGCTTGCGCAAGCGGCCGCCATGCACGGTCACAAAGCTTGGGCAGAAACCGTCGACACAACTGAAATCCTTGTTGCAGGAGTTTTGGTCGATCTCACGCTTGCGCCCTTGGGCAGTTTCCAGCGGCAGTACGGACAGGCAATTGGACTTCACGCTGCAATCGCCGCAGCCCTCGCACACCGCCGCGTTGATAAACGCCCGTTTAGCCGGGTCAACCAACTTGCCGCGTTTGCGCCGACGGCGTTTTTCCGTGGCGCAGGTTTGGTCATAGATGATTACCGAAGTGCCTTTGAACTCGCGCAGCTCTCGCTGCACCGCGTCCAGCTCGCGCCGATGGTGGAAGGTGACAATGGGCGCAAAGGTGGTTCGGGTCGGGTATTTGTCCGGCTCGTCGGACACCAAGGCAATGCGCTTCACGCCTTCGGCAAATACTTGCTGGCTGAGCTGGTCAACGCGCAATTCGCCGTCGATAGGCTGGCCGCCAGTCATGGCCACCGCGTCGTTGTAGAGAATCTTGTAGGTGATGTTTACTCCCGCCGCGACCGCTGCGCGCAGGGCCAACTGACCGGAATGGAAGTAGGTGCCGTCGCCGAGGTTTTGGAAAATATGCGGAGTGTCGGTAAACGGCGCCTGACCGATCCAGGTCGCGCCCTCGCCGCCCATTTGCGTGAAGGTGTCGGTGTTGCGGTCCATCCACTGGGTCATGTAATGGCAGCCGATTCCGCCCTGGGCGCGGCTGCCGTCTGGCACCTTGGTCGAGGTGTTGTGCGGACATCCGGAGCAGAAATGCGGCGTGCGTACAGTTTTGTGTTTCGGTGCAGCCAGGGCTTTTTCTTTGGCGGCAAGAAAAGCCAGGCGCGATTCGATTTGCTCGCTGGAATAGATCGGCGCCAAGCGCTTGGCGATGGCGCGGGCGATCATGGCCGGGGTCAGCTCGCTAAGGTTGGGCAACAGAGAGGCGCCCTCCTCGTCAAACTCGCCGACTACCCGTGGACGTTTATCCACCGGCCAGTTGTAGAGCTGGCCGGTTAGTTGGTCTTCGATGATGCTGCGTTTTTCTTCGACTACCAGAATTTCGTCCAGGCCTTGGGCGAATTGGTGAACCGAGACCGGCTCCAGCGGCCAACTCATGCCCACCTTGAGCACGCGCAGGCCCACTTGGGCGCAAAGTTCGTCGTCCAGTCCAAGGTCGACCAGCGCCTGGCGTACGTCTAGATAAGACTTGCCGGTGGTGATAATGCCCAGGCGCGGATTGGGTGAATCGAGTTTCACCTGGTTCAGATTGTTCGCCAGGGCAAAGGCGCGAGCGGCGTAAATCTTGTAGGTGTTCAGGCGTTTTTCTTGCACCAAGGGCGGGTCGGGCCAGCGGATATGTACGCCATCTTCGGGCAGTTGGAAATCGGTGGGCAACTGCACCTGCATGCGCAGCGGGTCGACATCCACTACGGCGGATGAATCGACGTTCTCGGCAATGGTTTTCAGCGCCACCCAGCACCCGCTGTAACGCGACAGCTCCCAGCCGAGAATGCCGTAATCGAGAATTTCCTGAACATTGGCCGGGTTGAGCACCGGAATCGACGCAGCGATAAACGCGTGTTCGCTCTGGTTGGCGATGCTGGACGACTTACAGCCGTGGTCATCACCTGCTAGCAGCAAGACGCCGCCATGGGCAGAGACACCGGCCGAGTTGCCATGTTTGAACACATCGCCGCAGCGGTCCACACCTGGGCCTTTGCCGTACCACATAGCAAACACGCCGTCGTAGCGCGCGCCGGGGAACAGGCTGGTTTGCTGGCTGCCCCATACTGCGGTAGCGGCCAACTCTTCGTTGACGCCAGGCTGGAAATGGATGTGGTTGTCTTGCAGAAAGGTTTTGGCTTCCCACAGGCTCTTGTCGAGATTGCCCAAGGGCGAGCCACGGTAGCCGGAGATAAAACAGGCGGTATTCAGGCCATGGGCACTGTCGCGCTGTTTTTGCAGCATAGGTAGGCGGGTAAGTGCCTGGGTACCTGTGAGGTAGAGATGACCGGTTGCGAGTCGGTACTTGTCATCCAGGCGGATCTCGGCCAGAGACATAGCGGGCGCTCCTGTTATTTTTATGGCGACCTGGGTGGCTACGTTCGCTTACGGCAGGATCACCGCCGTAAACGCATTGCTAAGAATATGACCGGACGGTATCGCTTTTTTCTTTCTATTTTCGGGCAGCAAAGCCACTCTTGCGCATGAGTTATCCAAGAAAAACAAAAATCGGGAATAGGTTATGCAAACGCCACTTAGCCCTATTGATCGCAAGATTTTGCGCTTGCTGCAGCACAACGCCGATTTGTCGGCGGCGGAAATCGCCGAAAAGGTAGAGCTCTCTCAATCGCCGTGCTGGCGGCGCATTCATCGCATGCAGGAAGAAGGGCTGATCGAGCGAAAGGTTGCCCTGCTTAATCCCGCGCTGCTGGGCTTTTCCATCACCGTGTTCGTCAACATCAAACTCTCGGCGCACGGGCGCAACAACCTTACCGAGTTCGAAGAGGCTATCGTCGGCTACCCACAGGTATTGGAGTGTTTCACCATGGCTGGCGGGTCGGACTATTTGCTCAAGGTTGTGGCCAAGGACATCGCCAGTTACGAACGCTTTCTGCGCGACCAGTTGCTGCAGCGCCCCCATGTGCTGGAGGCTCACTCAAACATCGCCATGAGTGAAGTGAAGCGCACCACCGAACTGCCGCTGGATTTGGTTTAGCGGCAGATTAGCGATGGTGACGGGCGATAAGGTCCAGTAATGCAGCGACAGTGCGTTCGAAGTTTGCTGAGTTATCTAGCACGTGTAACTGAGGGTCGGAATTGCTGTCAGCGTTTTGGAACTGCACATTGCGCGCCAGACGAGCGTCTATCTCGGCAATCGACTCCCGTCCACGTGCCAGTAAGCGCTCGCGCAATACTGCGGGCTCGACGGTCAATAAAATCGCTAGCAAATCGGGGTAACGGCGCCGCGCCTCCGGTAAATAGGCACGCGAACCGTTAACCAGCACATCATGCCCTGCCGCCAGCCATTGGTTGATCTGCTCGGGAATGCCGTATGCCAGGCCATTAGCGCGCCAGCTCATCGCAAAGGCCCCACCAGCCTCTAGCTGGTCAAACTGCTCAGGGGTAACAGCTTTAGCCTCCTCACCAACCGCTTCGGCGGAGCGAGTTATTACCCGCTGAACAACATGGCAACCCCTCGACTCAAGCTGCGTTCGTGCGGCCTGTAACAGGCTGTCTTTGCCTGCACCGGAGGGTCCGATCAAAAAAATGAGTCTGCCCATCTACCCCTACCTGTGCGTCGCCTTCACTTCAAGTACACAAAATTCAACGGCAATCTTGCCTGATCATCAGCGCTGCATGCAGGTAAATGAGCGAAACCGCTCAAACTCGACCTTTTCGCCTATGGCGCGGGAGTAAACATCGGCTTTAATCAACGGTACTGAGGTACCAAATTTGCCAGCTTTGACAAATGGCACTCATTTTCGACAGTTGGTGCTGGCACAAAGCCTTTAGCCGGTTCAAAATGCGACACAGATTTGGCGTCAAATAACTGATGCAGTGACTGCTAAGTCAATTGGGATAATCAAACTCCCCGTTGAACGGCTAGTGCTATTGATGGTCAAACCGGTGACAATCATGCAGCCAAGTGCCAGCATCGCTTCCCTGAACTAACCGGTTTAAATGTATCTATTTATTCCAGCCGTACGGCTGACAAGTTCGTCGTTCGTTTACCCGATGGTATGCGTGAGCGCATCGCGGATGTAGCGCGTAATCATCATCGCAGCATGAACTCCGAGATCATCGCTCGTCTGGAACAGAGCATGCTCCAGGAAGGTTCGCTGGACGAAGACCTGAGCATGCGCCTGGATAGACCGGAACTTTCCCTGCATGAGCGCGAGCTGCTGCAACGGTTTCGTCAGCTATCCCGTCGTCAGCAAAACGCTTTGGTCTCGCTGATCGCCCACGATGCCGAGATGAATGCAGAAGAGGCCTAAACCGGCCTTCACGCTTCGCTGCAAAGCTCCATAAAAAAACCGCCAAATTGGCGGTTTTTTTATGACCTAAATGCGGCTCGAGCTAGAGCAAGAACAACGTCGCCAGGCCCAGGAAGATAAAGAAGCCGCCGCTGTCAGTCACAGCCGTAATCATCACACTAGAGCCCAGCGCTGGGTCGCGACCCAAGCGCGTCAGCGTCATCGGGATCAATACCCCCATAAGCGCCGCCAGTAACAGATTCAGCGTCATCGCCGCCGTCATCACCAAGCCTAACGACCAGCTGTGATAAAGCAGGTAAGCGACTATCCCGATCACCCCGCCCCACACCAAACCGTTAAACAGCGAAACCGCCAATTCTTTGCGCATCAGCCGCGAGGTGTTGCCGGTACTAACCTGATCCAACGCCATCGCCCGTACGATCATGGTGATTGTTTGGTTACCCGAGTTACCACCGATACCGGCCACAATCGGCATCAATGCCGCCAGCGCCACAAGTTTCTCGATAGAGCCCTCAAATAAGCCGATCACCCGTGAAGCAATAAACGCGGTGACCAAGTTGACGGCCAGCCAAGACCAGCGGTTACGCAGCGACTTCCACACGGAGGCGAAGATATCTTCCTCTTCACGCAGACCCGCCATATTCAGCACTTCGGTTTCGCTTTCTTCACGAATCAAGTCGACCATTTCGTCGATGGTCAGACGGCCGATCAGCTTGCCGTTTTTATCGACGACAGGCGCAGAAATAAGGTCGTAGCGCTCAAAGGCCTGCGCGGCATCATAGGCATCTTCGTCTGGGTGAAAACTGACCGGATCGTCTGCCATTACCTCAGCAACTTGCTTGTCGGGATCATTGACCAGCAGCCGCTTGATCGGAAGTACGCCTTTAAGTACGCCGTCGTAATCGACCACAAACAATTTGTCTGTGTGGCCCGGCAACTCTTTGAGTCGACGAAGATAACGAAGCACAACTTCCAGGCTGACGTCTTCGCGGATGGTGACCATCTCGAAGTCCATCAGGGCGCCGATCTGGTCTTCCTCGTAGGACAACGCCGAACGCACGCGCTCGCGCTGCTGCGCATCGAGGGTTTCCATCAGCTCGTGGACGACGTCACGGGGTAACTCTGGCGCCAGGTCGGCCAGTTCGTCGGCGTCCATATCCTTGGCGGCGGCAAGAATCTCGTGATCGTCCATGTCGGCGATCAAGGTTTCACGTACCGAGTCGGACACTTCGAGCAGGATGTCGCCGTCGCGCTCGGCCTTGACCAACTGCCATACGGTCAGACGATCATCCAGCGGTAGCGCTTCGAGAATATGAGCAACGTCGGCGGAGTGCAGATCATCAAGCTTGCGTTGCAACTCGGCGAGGTTCTGCCGGTGCACCAGGCTTTCAACCCGCTCCTGATTCTGGCCTTCCTGACGATGCGTCAGGTCTTCGACCAGCTTGTGGCGGTGCAGCAGTTCAACGACTTGTGCGAGTCGGTCCTGCAGGCTTTCTTGCGGCTTTTTTACTTCTACTTCGACCCCCAGCGGCAGAGCGCGCCAAAGGGATCAATCAGTCAATTCATGATTGGTAAAGCGAGATTTTGAGCTACTACTGGGTAAGTCCATGATGGCAATCCATAAGCCTCGGCGAGGCTGACCGGCAAATGATACCACTGCTCCGGGGCTTTGCATGCGAGAAAATCTAGGCAAGAACAAGCGCTTGCACCACAAAGCTCGGTTATTTCTGAATCTTGTGTACGACGCATTGCAAAGCACAGGAGGCACGATTAAGTGAGGAAAAAATAGGCGTAGGGTGCTACGGCAACCGTCACGGAGGACGCGCCATGCACCCATCCATTTACGCAACAACACTTATTCTAGCCTTCGCCCCACCCGCCCTACTCGCGACCACAGTGCACAGGTGCGAGGACAGCAACGGCAAAATAACCTTTACCCATCTTGGCTGCCCGACTGATCAACAGCTGCAGCTACAGGACGCCGACAATCCGCCGCCCAGCGGCGAGGCGTCAGCTCCCAAAGAGAAAACCACGAAAAAAGCCAAAGCGCCCAAGCCTGAACACCAAAGCCAAGGCCAAGGCATTGTCGGCATTGGTCAGCGTCAGGACGGCTGTGGCAATCAGGTAACGCCCAGCGCCCGACGTAAAGCCATGATCAACAAAGAGGCGCGCGCAGGAATGAGCCGAGCAGACGTCGAAAGCATGCTCGGCAAGCCCGACAGCGTCAGCAGCCAGAACGGCAAGGTGCGTTACAACTACGTCGACAAACAAGACAAGGGCCGCAAACGCAGCATCAGTTTTGATAGCGAAGGGTGCGTAAAACCCTAGGTAATAAAAAAGGGCCTGCATTTCTGCAGGCCCCTTAAATATGGTGCACTCAGGAGGATTCGAACCTCCGACCGCTCGGTTCGTAGCCGAGTACTCTATCCAGCTGAGCTATGAGTGCAAATTACAACTTTCA